>Ga0265338_10000574_pt1 | contig 64844 bp, 50 predicted proteins | sample 42126metaG_FD_193579 | JGI IMG/M metagenome (GOLD analysis project Ga0265338, IMG submission 193579) | Rhizosphere microbial communities from Carex aquatilis grown in University of Washington, Seatle, WA, United States - 4-21-26 metaG | ecosystem: Host-associated > Plants > Roots > Rhizosphere...
TCCGACACGTATACGTCATCAGGCACTGGCATCACCATGTGCGGATAGCAGGTTGGACGACGGAAAACTCCGTCTGCCCTCCGAAGAGGAAACGTCCCGAACTAAAACCTAAAAACTAAAACTATGACCTAGCTCCTCAACGCTCGCTTGACATTCCTCATAGCAGGGCGTGCACTCCGCTGCGCGCCGTCAGGTTGGTTCAGGAGTTTGGAGTTCCGCCTTTAGGCGATCCTCCCTTTGATTTCTCCTCCTAAATAATCCCCTCCGGCCATTTTCATGTGTCTCTATTAGCGCGATTAACAAAAAAAGATTGTTTATTTTGGTTTGTAACGCCTTGTAACACCTTGTAAAGGCTTGTAATACCCACCCAAAGGTCGGTAAAAGTCCTCAATTTACCGGGTGCCCGGTATGGCTTCCCATGGCCCCTGCCTGCCTGCCATAGCTCGGCGACGGCGGGTCCTCGAAAGCTTGCAAAGGAGAATGAATCGGCTCGCATTCCGCAACATGCATTCCGAATCGCCTTAAAAGTGGATGTTAAAAAAATAACTTGATTAACCTTAATTAACCTTGATTCCCTCACGGCCCCGAGCGCCATTTTCGCTTGACGCGCCCTGGCGCAGCGATGGCGAAACCTCAGCTTTTCCGGCCTTCAGAATCAGCCCATATCCCGAATCCTGTATCGCGCATCAATATTTAAATGTCAAATAACTATCCCACTTTTATCACAAAAGTCAAATATGTCAAGAGGTACAATGAAGACAGGTTTGCGAGGCCAATGCGGCCGTTGAAATGCTGCGGCTGGCTGTCGGGAATGAATTTCCTTTTGAAACCATTGACTATGGAAATGTTTACATTCAGAGTCGCGATATGGAAAAAGGCGCGCGCAAATTCCGACACGGCCTTGCCTCTAATGGTAACGCGCTTTGCTTCCTTTCGACTGCACGGCTTCGTCTGAAATCAGCATGCTTTGCAGGTGTGTTGTTTGCCATCATGTTGCCCTATGTTGTGAGAGCACAGTACCTTTGGACGACCAATAGCGGCAGCATCACCATCACCGGCTACACCGGTCCCGGCGGGGATATCACCATACCCGATACGATCACGGGGTTGCCGGTCACCAGCATTGGAGATTCAGCTTTCAATTCCAATGGTGATCTGAGCAGTGTCACGACGGGCACGAACCTCGTCAGCATCGGCAACCAATCATTCTTCAATTGCGGCTCGTTGGTCACGGTCACAATTGGGACCAACGTGACCAGCATTGGGAATGACGCGTTCACTTTCTGCGGGAATTTGTCCCAGGTTTATTTTCAAGGAAACTATCCTGCGGTAAGTTCATCTGCCTTTCACAATGACCCTAACAAAAAACTTTATTATTTTCTATGGACCGCAGGTTGGGGTGATGTTGTGGCCACGCCCTGGGACCCGGACATTCCTTGTTTGTTGGTAAATAATTTTAACGGAACAATGAATATCGGGCAATATGTTGGATCCGCTGGCTCAGTAACCATACCAAATAACATTGCTGGATATCCAGTCGTCGGTATCGGTCAATCGGCATTTGTAAATTGTGCCTCAATGACAAATGTCATAATACCTTCCAGCGTTACACTGATTGACGGCGGGGCGTTCTACGGTTGTGCGAATCTCAAGAACGTCATAATTCCCCCTAGTGTTGCACAAATTGGAACATCAGCTTTTGGGCAGTGTTCCAGCCTGACCGCGATGACCATACCAGACAGCGTAACTGACATGGGAATTCAGGTTTTTTACCATTGTCAGAACTTACAGACTGTAAAACTTCCCGAATACCTCACCAGTATTGCATCTGGAATGTTCTCATATTGTTTCAGCCTCACAAATGTGACTATTCCTCAAACAGTAACAAATATAGGAGATTCCGCATTTTATGCCTGCGGAATAAAAAATATAACACTACCCAATGGGATCACGCGTCTTGGGAATCAGGTTTTCCTTGGCTGCGAGTACCTGGAGAGCATAGTCATTCCGGATAAAGTGACAAGTCTGGGAACCTTAACCTTTGCCGACTGCCCTAAATTACTTAGCATTTATTTCAAAGGTGACGCTCCAGTACCAGGTTATTACTCATTTGATTCATTTACAGGACAAACCGTGTATTACCTGCCTGGCAAAAACGGTTGGAGTCCTCAACCGGCAGGGTTTCCACCCGCAGTATTATGGAACCCACACGTCCTAACCGCCGATTCCACCTTTGGTATTCAAACCAATCGTTTTGGGTTCACGATTGTCGGAAGCACCAATCTCACGATTGTCGTGGAAGCATCCACAGATCTTGCCAGTGGTGTTTGGACGGCAATCAGTACCAACACGCTGGACACCGTTATCGGTACCAATGGCACATCCTATTTCAGCGATTCCAATTGGACAAATTCTGCCAGCCGGTTCTACCGTTTTCGTGCACCGTGAATCGTGCCGACATTTCCAATTTTGTAGGGCATCAGATTTAACCTGCATTTCACAGAGCAGTTCTTGACTCCCATCAGCGTTCCTCTAATGCCGCGTTGTCTTACTCGGAGTTTCTCACAATCAACAAACAGGAATTTTATGGCTGTATTGAACCAGTCGTTTAAGTCACTTGTCGTGCCTGCGGATATTCAAGGTGTGAAACAACGTTGCGCCGGATTCTTTGTGGCGGCGGCGCTGCTGCTGGCCGTCCAGTTGGCCAATGTTCAAGCAGCCACTGCTTGTAATGTCTCTAACGGGTGAATGTCGCGCTCAATCTTTTTCCCGGATTGCAAACGGGCGACCTCCAGATCGTAGTCGGCCTGAATTCCAATCCATAATTCTGGTGACACATTGAACAAGCGGCCGAGTTTTAAGGCCATTTTCGCGCTCACGCTGCGCTTGCCCCGGCAAATCTGGCTGATGGCGATGGGCGTCGTGCCGAGGGCCTTGGCGACCGCGTAGGCGCTTAGCTTCATCGGCTTCATAAAATCTTCGCGTAATACGTCGCCCGGATGCACCGGGTTCAATCTTTCATTTCGCTTGCTCATAAATTTTTAGTGATAATCCACGATTTCGACTTTTTTCGCATTGCCGTCGTCCCATTCAAAACAGATTCGCCACTGATTATTCACCCGGATGCTATGCTGCCCCCTGCGATCTCCGGCCAGCGCTTCCAGGCGATTTCCCGGCGGCATCCGCAAATCGTCCAATCGTCTGGCGCGATGCAGGTATTCAAGCTTGCGCCGCGCCGTGTTCTGAATGTCCGGCGGCAATCTTCGCGAGCGTTCTCCGCGAAAGATGCGTTCCGTTTCCGCACAGGCGAAAGTGACAATCACTGGAATATAGTATCGCGTGGCGATACTATGTCAACTGCTTTTCCTTTTTAACCCACATGTCACAGAGCAGTTCTTGACTCCCGCCATCATTCCTCTAATGTCGCCTTGTCTTACTCGGAGTCTCACTCAACCAAACCAAAAACAGGAATATTATGGCTGTATTGAATCAGTCGTTTAAGTCACTTGTTGTGCCCGCGGATATTCGAGTTAGCCACCGGTATCGCGCCGGATTCTTTGCGGCGGCGGCGCTGTTATCTCTGCTGACAATTCTATTGGCAGACCCGCCAGCGGCTTCAGCGGCTGCACTCGTGTTGCCGAGGGATGCGGCCCGCACCATTGACCTGTCCACGTTCACGGGCAAAACGTATTTGCAGGCCGTGCTGGCGACCAATAACGGCATCAATGCAAAAACTGTCGCCGATTATTCGACGCCGGTCACCATTTTAACACCGGCCGGGACAGAGACGGAATTGGGCTTGATAAGTACTAACGTGGCCAGGGATTTGTATGGTTACTTTGTAGAGCGGGAAATGGGATTCGATAAACTGGTTGGCCAACTCGCGGGCCAGAGTTTTGCGCCATTGGATCTCCAAAGCAATATCGCCCCGTACCTGACAAACATCAGCGGCATGGCGTACGAGGCCAAAGTGACTGCGGCGAATTTGATTCTGCTGACGAGCGGCTCCGGGACGGTCGTGGAACTAACGCCCGATGACTATTTTTATAACGTGAGTTATCAACCCGGGAAAACATCCTCCGGCCGGAGCTATGCCGTCACTTCCACCCGCCTGTTGCTCGACCCGTCCGATACGGATTATCTCACGGAATTGGGCAATCATCTCACTTCCGCCAGCGCCCAGGAGGCTTCAAATTTTTACACCGCGATTTTTAAGGTGCTTACCGCCAGCGATTCCTCGGGTGTTTCCGGCTTAACTTCCACGGGGCAAGTGGTATTGACCGATTTTATGGGAGTCTATACCGCAGAACTCATGCGTCATGACATGGTCGGCCTCGTGGTGACGAATGATCCGTGGGAATTGGACATCGGCGAAGTGACACTCCTCAGTTCGTACATCACGGCATCCGGCAAGGTGATGCAGGACGGCAAATTGACAAACGGCCTGCCAAAAACTTATTCGCATAATGGCTCCATCGGCACGCACATTGCCGATTTCACCAAGCTGGCCAGATTGATAACCTCATATGAAAAACTCACGAGCAGCCATCACAAAGCCACAATCACCAGCCTCAACTCCCTGACTCCGGTGAAAACGAAATTGAATAAAGCAACGGTGAAGGGAGACATTTTCCGGCAGGCACTGGTCTATCTCGACCAGCCGCAATTCGAGACCGGCGTTCATACCAACGCGAACGAGATCACAAGTACGATGGCGCTGCTCCTGAGCGAGATTCGGACAGACCAAAGCAACATCACGGCGTATGTGCTGACGCATCAGTAGCCCTCAAGCCCTGAAGAAAATCCACCACACCACCAGCAACATCGGCAGCATGAAGGGCAGGGTGAAGCGCCAAATGTAATCGAGGAAGCTGGGTGTCTTCACTTTTTGGTGGTCGGCAATGGCTTTGACCATGAAGTTGGGACCGTTGCCGATATACGTGTTCGCGCCAAAGAATACCGCGCCGATGCTGATGGCGACGATATAAGTGTTGAACTTCGCGTTGCCGAGCAGGAAACATACTTCAATCTGGTCGGTGCTCACCGTCTTCGCGAGCAATTGGTCGGCGTGATATTTTTGGAGCGCGGCGAACGTATCCCTGATCTGGTCAGCGTGCACGCCCTGCACATACGTCGCCATGTCGGCTCCGCCGGTTTGGATGAGGTGTTGCACTTGCAGGACAACATCGTGGTCCACAAATGAGCCGAAGCTGGAGCTGAGGAACGCGAGGTACGTGGGCGCGTTATCGAGCACGCTGGAGAGTGCGCCGGAACCCCAATAGAACACCGCCGGATGCGGCGCGCTGCCCATCAATTCGGAGGCGTTGTGCTGCAACCAATCGAGCGCGGGTATCATCGTGGCGAAAATGCCGATGAACAAAATTGCAACTTCCTTGATGGGATGAAAATTGAAGGCGTTGGATTCGTGAACGGATTTTTGTGTGGTGTAATACGAACCGGCGGCAGCGAGCAGCATCATGGCTTCACGCAGAAACGGCGGATGACTCACAAAGACAGAGCCAAGGATGACGGCGAGAAAGAACAGGTTCGCCATTCCCTGGAAGCGCCAGCGTTCGTAGTGCGCGGTCTCAAATTCCTGCACGGCCTTGGGCGCTTTGCGGAAATTGAGGCTGTCCACGATGAAAAACATCGCGAGCAAAATGCCCACGCCCGTCGCCCACATGGGCAGGCAGTGTTCGGCCACCCACCAGAACGGCACGCCTTTGAGATAACCGAGGAACAACGGCGGGTCGCCGATGGGCGTGAGACAGCCGCCGACGTTCGACACGATGAAGATGAAGAAACAAACGTGATGCGCCGTGACGCGATATTTGTTCATGCGGAGCCACGGCCGGATAAGCAGCATGGAAGCGCCGGTGGTGCCCAGCAGGTTCGCGACGATGGCGCCGATGGCGAGGAACACGACGTTCTTGAACGGTGTGGCCTCGCCTTTGACGTTGATGTGGATGCCGCCGGAGACGACGAAGAGCGAACCGACCAGGCAGATGAAGCTGAGATAATCCTCACCCGTCTCCAGCACGCGCGGGCCGGCGTGCAGGGCAAAGCAGTAGTAACCGACGACGACGGCGGCAAGCACTCCGCAGACTTTGGGATAATGTTTGCCCCACCAATCCGCGAAAAATAACGGCGCCAATGCAATGGTGGCGAGCAGCGCGACGAAGGGAAGCGAGAGCCAAAGCGGCGGGTTGACGTTTTCCATTGCCGAGGGTTTAGCAATTCACGCGCCTGATATCCAAATAAATTGATACGCAAAATGCCGCGATTTTGCCGATTTTTTTACGAATTGTTTATACTGTGATTGTCGGAAAAAGGTCGGGTTGCGCAAATGCGGGCATTTCATCAAGGCGAAGCAGACATCCGATAACCTACGCCGGGCTCGGTGAGAAAGAGGGCGGGCGACGAAGGATTCACCTCCAGTTTGTCGCGCAAGCGCGCCATGTACACGCGCAGGTAGGCCATTTTTTCCTGATGATTCGGTCCCCACACTTCGCGCAAAATCTGGTGATGCGTGAGCACTTTTCCCGCGTGCTGGATGAACAGGCGCAGCAACGCATATTCGGTCGCGGTCATTTTCACGGTCTGGGTTCCGCGCGTGACGCGCCGGGCGGCGAGGTCCACGGTAAGTTCGCCGAACACAAAGGCGGGTTCATCGGCGGGACCTTTATTCGCCCGTCGCAACGCCGCGCGCAGCCGCGCGAGGAGTTCGCCGGAGTTGAACGGTTTGGTGACGTAATCATCCGCGCCGCAATCCAGCGCCTCGATCTTTTCCGCTTCGCCATCCTGCACGGTGAGCACGATGACGGGCAGTTGGGTCCATTCACGCAGGCGTTTGAGCACTTCGAGGCCACTGAGATCGGGCAGGCCGAGATCAAGGATGGCGGCGTCGTGCCGGTGTTGCGCGGCGAGCGCGAGCGCCTGTTGGCCGCCGCTGGCAGTGGCCACGCGATAGCCGTTCGATTCCAGAGTGATGGTGAGTAATCGTTGGATCTGCGGTTCGTCATCGATGACGAGCACGGAAGGTGAAGTAATGTCGCTCACAAAGTTTCTTCGGATAAAACGGGCGTTTCGGTTGCGGGTAAATAAATGGAAAACACCGCGCCGCCGCCCGGACGGTTCGCAGCAGATACACGGCCACCTTGCACTTCGATAAATCCTTTGACGATGGCCAGCCCCAAACCGGTGCCACCGGGTTTCGCATTCGGCGCGCGATGAAACAGATCAAAAATCCTATCCAGTTGTTCCGCCGGCACGCCGGGCCCACGGTCGGCTACCTCCAGGACAACTTCCCCGTTCTCTGCGTGCGCAGAGATCTCAATCGGCGTTTCGGGCGGCGTGTGGGTGGCAGCATTTACCACGAGGTTGGCAACGGTCTGTTCCATCAACACAAAATCCGCCTTGATGAGCGGCAGGTCGGCGGCAATGTGCGTTTCCATCGGGTGCGCGGAAGTCATGGCAGAGACATTGCGCAAGGCCACCTGGATGAGGTCGGAGACATCATATAATTCGAGTTTGGGGCGCAACTGGCCGGATTTGAGTCGAGCGGCGCTCAACAGACTTTGGATGACGCGATTGAGCCGGATGCTGGCGGATTCGATCTCCGTCGTGAGATTTTGCTGTACGGCGGTCAATGCGCCCGAGGCCTTCAAGCTGCTGGTCGCGCTCGCGATGGCGGCGACGGGCGTGCGCAATTCATGCGAAACAGAATTGAGGAGAGTGCGCCCGAGCCGTTCGGATTCGGCGAGGAATTTGTTGTTCAACTCGGCGTCGCGCAGGCGCTGGCGTTCCAGGATGAGCGTGATCTGCGGGACAAAATCCTCGAGCAACGACTTTTGTTGGGGTGTCAGCGCGCTGCGTTTGAAACGGAGCGCGACCACACCCACAGGGGCGTCGTTGGCGCATAACGGCCAATACAAGCCTTCGGCATCGGTGAAATTTCCTGTGCCGCGGCCGGCGGGTTCATTGCGCGTGAACACTGTGTTTGCAATAGACATTTCTTTTTCTTTTGGTGACCAAAGGCTAGCGGTATAGGGCGTGAGCGCGTAGGGCGGCTGCACGCCGGGCAGAAGAAAGGCGACATCGGCGCGGACAAACTCGCGGATCTTCTCGATGCTGCGGCAAAATATCTCATCCACATCCGCCGCCTGCGCCAGTTCGCGGGTCAACCGATAAAGCGCGGAGGCATGTTCTTCACGTTGCTGTTCCGAGAGGCGCTGGGCGCGCAGGTGGGTGGTGAGATGGCCGACCGTGAGTGTCACCACAAAATAGGTGATGAGCATCATGCGGTCGTAGCCGTCCGTGATATTGAAGGCAAAACGCGGCGGTGCGAAATAGAAGTTCCACCAGACGGCGGTCAAAACCGTGGCGAAAAAGATGGGGCCACGGTCAATAAAAAGGGCGGCGACCACGACGGCGAGCAGGTAAATGAGGGCGATGGCCTGATAGCCCAACCATTTCTCGATTAGCATATTCACCGCCGTAATCAGCAAAAACGCGACGGCGGTGAGCATATACTGCTTTCCTCGCGGAATCAGGGTCGGAACCAGTGGCACAAGGAACAATTAGCTGTTGCCGTGCCGTTACGTAACCAGCAGGAAGTGAGGTTGATTCGCCAGCCGAGGGGGTAATTAAATGTTCAATTAACAACTGACTGGAAAAAAAGCTACATCATTAACCAATGGTTAAAAAACGGGGTATCCGCGTAAAACCCATATATATAAAGGCATTTAAGTCATAAATAAAAAATAAACAGGATGGCATCGCTGTTGCTAAAAGCCGTCGAGCGCGTTTACCCAACAAAGCACTCTATTTCAGAACCAACAACAGAACTGTTGCGTGCTCATCCGGTCATGGCCGTCCGGAAGTTTTGTTCAGAGTGTTCGAAAAAACTATGAAGAAAATCGAAGCCATCATCAAGCCGTTCAAACTTGAAGAAGTGAAGGACGCATTGGCGGAAGTCGGCGTGGAAGGCATGACCGTCTCCGAAGTGAAAGGGTTCGGCAGGCAAAAAGGTCACACGGAGATTTATCGGGGCAGTGAGTACACCGTGGATTTCCTGCCCAAGATCAAAATCGACCTCGTTGTCTCCGACGCGCACCTCGACGCCGCTGTGGCGGCCATCGTGAAAGCGGCGAAGACCGGGAAGATTGGCGACGGCAAGGTTTTCGTTTCTGCCGTTGAACAAGTGGTGCGGATCCGCACCGAAGAAAAAGGAGAGAGCGCCGTTTAACCCCCATTGTTGAAATCATCGAAACTAGAAATAATGACTATGAAACGACTTATTTTAACCATCGGCTTGATAGCGGCGATCGCGTTCAGCGCCCTGCAATCGCGCGCGGACGGTACCAACGCACCGGCGGCCCCGGTGCCTACGCCCACGCTCGAACAGCGTGTCGCCGGGTTGGAAGCATACCTCGGCAACGGAGACCCCACCGCCACGCTCAAGGACACCAACGGCGTGGTTGCGGCTGGTCTGACCACGCCATCGGTTGGCGTGCCCGGACCCGGCGCGAATGCCTGGCAAATGACCTCCGCCGCGTTGGTGTTGTTCATGACACTGCCCGGCTTGTTCCTGTTCTACGGCGGCCTGGTCCGCCGTAAAAACGTCCTCTCGGTGGTGGCGCAGTGCTTCTTTATCACCGGCATGGTGACCATCCTGTGGTGGATCTGCGGTTACAGCCTGGTGTTCCACAATGGTGGGAAATTTCTCGGAGGCATGGGCTTCGCATTCCTCAAGGGCGTGACCAGCGCTCCTAACGGGGATTATTCCTACTGGGTCTCGCAGAACGTGTTCTCCATGTATCAACTCATGTTCGCGATCATCACCCCGGCGCTGATCCTCGGCGCCATCGCGGAACGCATGAAGTTCTCGGCCATCTGCATCTTCATGGTCCTGTGGATGTTCATCGTTTACTTCCCGCAGGCGCACATGGTCTGGGGCATTGACGGGTTTATGAACGGCGTCTGGAACGCGAACGCGGGTATCAAAGCCATGGATTTCGCCGGTGGTACGGTGGTGCATATGACCTCCGGCTGGTCGGCGTTGATACTCTGTATCATCCTCGGTAAGCGCAAAGGTTTCGGTAAGGAAAACTTTGCGCCGCACAGCATGGTGTTGTGCGCCATCGGCACGGGCATGTTGTGGGTGGGCTGGTACGGCTTCAATGCCGGCAGCGCTGTGGCGGCTGACGTGATTGCGGCCAATGCCTTCACAACCACGACCCTCGCGACTGCGGTGGCCTCGTTCGTGTGGCCGATGATGGAATGGATCGTTCGCGGCAAACCCAGCGTGCTGGGCTTCTGCTCCGGTGCGGTTGCCGGCCTCGTGGTCATTACCCCGGCTTGCGGATTTGTGAATTCGAGCGGTGGGGTCATCATCGGCATCGCCGCTGGTATCATTCCCTGGTTCTTCTGCTACAAAGTCAAAGGTTGGTTCGGCTACGATGACGCGCTGGACACCTTCGGCGTTCACGCCGTCGGTGGAACGATCGGCGCGCTGCTCACCGGTATCTTGGCCGACCCTGCGGTCAACGGCAATATTGCCACGGCCACTCCGGCCAACCCCGCTACAACCAATGGTCTTGCTGCGGCTGTTGTGAATCATACCGCGTGGCTCGAGCAGATCAAAGCCATCGGCGTGACCTTGGCGCTGGCCATTGTCGGAACGATTGTCATTGCGATGATCGTGAAGATGCTCGTTGGCTTACGCCCGACCGAGGAAGTTGAAGTCGCTGGTCTCGACTATTCAGAACACGGCGAAGAGGGTTATCACGGTTCTGAGGCATAAGCCGGAAACCGAGTAAAAATTCGCGATGGCGGACAACGAAAGTTGTCCGCCATTTTTGTTTTCATCCATAAAATTTCGCGACGCGCTCTCGAAGTGCGTTTTTTTATGTGGTGAAAAGAACGCACTGCAAAAATCTTAACAAATTCTTGATAAACAGCGCATAAATCGAGAAATCGGACGTATAAACAAATATAAATAAAACAGCTAAACAAACTCCTAACATGTTATCTAATAACATGTTAGGAGTTATTACGTCGTTGGTTGGCATCGCCGTTGCTAAAGAGCGGCGCACAAAGAAAAACAAACCAGACATTTTAGCCAACGGAGCAGGTGGTGGGGAAACAGGCGCAGGTTTCCGTGTCCTGACCGACACGGATGTTCCGGGGCGGGTGTTAAAAACAACCTATGAAGAAAATTGAAGCCATCATAAAGCCTTTCAAATTGGAGGAGGTCAAAGATGCGTTGGGCGAGGAGGGCATCGAAGGAATGACTGTCACCGAAGTGAAGGGATTTGGCCGTCAGAAAGGCCATACGGAAATCTATCGCGGCAGTGAATACACGGTGGATTTTCTGCCGAAGATAAAGATCGATCTGGTCGTGGCGGAACAAAACGCGTTGCGCGCGGTGAACGCCATCATCAAAGCCGCCCGGACCGGCAAGATCGGCGACGGCAAAGTTTTTGTTTCGGACATCAACGAAGCTGTGCGCATCCGCACGGAGGAAAGGGGAGAGATCGCAGTTTAGGACCAACATTAAAAACCAAACCAGGAAAAACCAACTGACAAAATTATGCCAAGTGAAACAACACAATCCGGAAGTGGGAACAGTCCCACCACTAAAGCAACACTGGGATTAACAGGGCTGACCATCAATGCCATGGCACTGATAGCGCCCGGCGCGTTCCTGTGGTTGACCTTCGAGGAGCAAGCCCTTTACGGCGCACCCATGGCAGGGTGCGCCATGTTATTTGGCTTGCTGGCCGCGTTGCTCCTTTGCTTTGCGACGGCGATCAGCTACGCGGAACTTTCCAAGCTTTATCCCGGCGCGGGTTCTTCCTACTTGTACGCGGAGCAGGCGTTCCTGTCCAAGACGCACGCATATAAATTTGCGCGCATCGCCAAATTTTTCACGGGTTGGGCCAGTCATCTGTATTATTGGGTCTATCCGGGTTTGATGGTCGGGGTCACAGCCATCCTGGGCGGTTATCTCGCGAGCCAGTTTTGGCCGGCCACCTTCAGCAGCACGTACAGCAGTCCTTTGTTCATGTGGCTTTTCTGCATCGGGTTCTCACTGATCGTCGGCTATATCGCCTATCGTGGCGTGAATGGCAGCACGGCGGTGAACATGGGTATCAACATCATCCAGATCAGCGCCCTCGTCGTTTTCGCGGTCATGGCCATCTCGTACCGCACCAGCCATCCGCAAGGTTCACAGGGCTGGCATCTTTCCGGCGGGGTTCCGGTGAATTATAATGTGGACCAGGTCAACGTGACGGACGACAAGGGCCAGCCGGTCCAGGATAGCTGGGCCGACGGCACTCCCAAAGTCGCCCAGGATGCCAATGGCAAGGACATGATGGACAAGGATGGCAAACCCGTTCCGGCTTACAAAACACAAGACCGAACGGTAACCGCTGACGATCTAGACAAAACCAAAAACACGGACGAAGTCCTGTTAGGCAGCCTGACTGCTATGGGATTGAGTGTGGGCGACCCATATCCTGTCTTTCAAAAGGACGATGCCGGCAAGCTCAAGGTTGACAAAGATGGCCACGGCGTAGCCGACCCATTTATTTTGAGCTACAAGCCCGAGGATGCCGTCACGGGCAAGCCGGGTGATGCGAAAGATCCGGAAACGTTCAATTTTCACAGTTCGGCCAAGTCGGTTCTCCTGCCGCATAAATTCAATTACTTCCTGATCCAGGCGTGTATCGCGATTCTGCTGCTGGTCGGTTTTGAATCGGTGACTTCGATGGGTGAAGAAGCAAAAAATCCCAAGAAGGACATCGGGCGCGCGGTGTTGATGTCTTTGGTGATACAAGGCGCGATGTGTTACATGTTCGAATATTTCGCGGCGAATTATTTCCTGAACAGCGGGTATACGATGTCGAATGCGGGCGCTTCCGGCGCGCCGCTGGGCGACATGATGGTGCTGGTCGGCACGTGGGCGTTTGGCAGCTATTCGGCTGGTCGGGCGTTCATGTTAGTGCAGGCGGGCACGGTGTTCCTCGCGTTGATCGGCACTACTTTAGCCTGCATCAATACGGGCGCACGCGTGACTTATGCGATGGGTCGTGACGAAGAAGTTCCTTCACACTTCGGCCTGGTGCATGGCAAGACGCTGTCACCGCACCGCGCCATTTGGACATTGGTGATCATCTCGATGGTGATCGGGATTATCACGACGGTGGCATATCTCGGAGGCACGTCGCCATCGGCGCTTGATCCGGCATATCACAACATTTGGTATAAATTCGGTCTTTTCTCGCCGGAGACCTATCCCAAGCTGCCCAACACGCTGGTCTTCATCACGCTCATCAGCAACTTCGGCACGTTCCTGCTCTACATGACCACTTGCATCGTGGCGATCGTGGCGTTCAAAGAGCACCACAGTTTCCACGGATTCAAGCACTTCGTTGTGCCGATCTTTGGACTGCTGGCGAACCTGGGCTGCATGCTGTTCTATTTGATCGGTCCATTCACGGTCAGCGGGATGAGCTGGAAGGAGCCTTACATCGCGCTTGGGGTTGCAGCTGCCTGGGGCATCTACGGTCTCGTTTACTTCCGATCAAGAAGCGCAAAACTTGGCCGGTCCACCATGCTTACAGAAAAACCCGCTATGGGTTAAAGCCAGGGAGACGTCATGAACAACCCGGTCACCGTGAGGCGGCCGGGTTGTTTTTGTAATCGCGCGGGGATTTTTGTGAGTGGTGATTTTGATGATGAACGATCGATTATTCATTCGCCTAAAGGCGCGAGTTTCGGTTTCATGGCCGCGATTGTTATGGATAGGCTGACAGCATTCGGATTGTTTGCAGTGACCATGATGTTGGTGTGCTACGCCCTGGAAGCCCGCAGCCGGTGGTATGTCCTGGGATTTGCGGTGGCATGCGTGCTGGGTTCGGCCTATGGTTTTTTGCAGGGCGCCTGGCCGTTTGGAGCGGTAGAAGCAATCTGGTCGCTGGTCGCCGTGCGGCGCTGGTGGCAAATTAAACCCCCGATGACATCCGAAACAAAATGACCACCAACTCCCGGCCAAATTTTTATTTCAACCGATCCTTTCCAGGTAGATCCAAACCATGAAAGTAAAATGTTTCCAGATTTCCAGCGCTGGAACCGTGCGCGAGCACAATGAGGATTTCATCTCTTTTTGGGAGCCGGAAGATTTTCAGCAATTGCAGGCGACGGGCAGTATCGCTGTGCTGGCTGACGGCGTGGGCGGTGTCGGCAACGGCGATATTGCCAGCCGCATGGCAGCGGAAACGGCGTTGGAGATCTTCAAGGAAACCAAACCGGAAATACCGGTCAATGATCTGGTCCGGAAAATTTTCGACGAAGCCGCCGCGAGAATTTTTCAGACCGCGCAGAAGAAGGGCCGGATGTCCACGACGATGCTGGTGACCGTTTTCCGCGACGACAAGGCGACGGTGGCGCACGTGGGAGATTCGCGCGCGTACCTGGTGCGCGCCGGAAAAATCAAACGGCTTACCACCGACCATTCCTACACCACCTTGCAGGTCAAACTGGGCTTGCTGCTCGAGCGCAATGCCATGACCAGCCAGCATCGTTCCACCCTGACCCGCTGCGTGGGCGCGGAACCGATCTGCCATTATGACATCAAAGTGGAAACATTGGAGCAGGGGGATCTGATCATCCATTGTTCGGACGGTCTTTATGGATTCGTTTTGGACGACGAAATTCTGGCAGCGGCCATAAAATATCATCCAGCGGAAGCATGCAAACGGCTCGTGGAACAGGTCGAACGCCGGCAGGCCAGCGATAATGTTTCCATCCAGATCATCCAGGTGTGGCAGGTGGAAAAAGCGTTGCACGCCCAGGCCGTTGCGGCGAAAACCCAGCGTGCGCTCGGCAATAACATCGGCGTGGGCCAGTTGCTCGATGACCGTTTTGAGATCACCGATGTCATCGCCAAAAGCGGGATGGCGTCGTTGTTCAAGGCCAATGACCACGTGACCGGCAACGCGGTTGCGTTGAAAATTCCTCATTTGCAGATCGAAAGTGACCCCGCGGGCTTCGACCGTTTTCGCCGCGAAGAAGAGATCGGCCTGAAGCTGAACCATCCTTACATCCTCAAGATTGTTCCCGTTGAAAAGAAGAGCCGTCCGTACATCGCGATGGAATATCTGGAGGGGCAGACGTTGAGTGAGCTGTTGCGCAGTGTGCGGCCTTTGCCGGAACCCGACGCCGTGCAGATTGCCAGTCGCATCTGCACCGCGCTTTCGTACCTGCACCAGAACGGTGTGGTGCATCGCGACCTGAAACCGGCGAACATCATGCTGTGCAATGACGGCACGATACGCATCATGGATTTTGGCATCGCGCGGGCCGAAAATTCGCGCAAGCTGACGTTTGTGGGTTTCACGCCTACGATGGGCACACCCGATTACATGGCGCCTGAGCAGGTGCGGGGCAGTCGTGGCGACCAGCGTACGGACATCTATTCACTCGGTGCCATCCTCTACGAGATGGCCACGGGTGAACCGCCGTTTGCCGGCGACAGTCCTTACGTGATCATGAACGCCCGTGTCACGGGCGACCCGCAGGCACCACGAAAAATTAATCCGAAACTGACGCCCGTGATCGAGGAAATCATTTTACACGCGATGGAACGCGACCCGAAAAAGCGTTATCAAACCGCGCTGGAGATGCGGGCCGAGCTCGACAACTTTGAATTAGTAGATGACACTCATCGCTATACGCGTTTACAGGCGCCGCAGATGTGGAAATCGCGTTTTCGCATGGTGCCGATGATCGTCGGTTTTGTGCTGTTGCAAGTGCTGCTGTTTCTATTCTTCCTTTTATATTTCCGCCACAAGCATTGATTCACGCGGCAACAAAACGATAACCGACGCCCGGCTCGGTGAGAAATAGAACGGGCGATGAGGGGTCGGGTTCCAGTTTTTCCCGCAGCCGCGTCACGTAGACGCGTAAATACTGGGTTTTACCTTCATGTTCCTGTCCCCAAAGTTCGCAGAGCAGATGGCGATGCGTGAGGACTTTTCCGGTGTGCTGGATGAAGAGTCGCAGCATGGCAAATTCCGTGGCGGTCAATTTCACGGGTTGATCATTGCGGGTGACGCGGTGGCTGCCCAGATCCACGGTGAGGTCGCCGGTATGAAAAACGGGGTCATCCAGCGGGCCTTTGCTGGCGCGGCGGATCGAAGCGCGCAAGCGCGCCAGCAGTTCGCCGATGTTGAACGGCTTGGTCACATAATCATCCGCGCCGGAGTTGAGCGCTTCGATCTTGTCGGCTTCTTCATCCTGCACGGTGAGGACGATGACGGGAATTTGGGTCCATTCGCGCAAGCGCTTCAAGACGGTCATGCCATTGATGTCCGGCAATCCCAGGTCAAGAATGACGACGTCATATCGGCGCTGGGCGATGAGTGCGAGACCTTGCTGGCCGTCGGGAGCGGACACGACACGAAAGCCGTTGGGTTCAAGCGTGATGGTGAGCATGCGTTGGATCTGGGGCTCGTCATCAATGACCAGCGCGGAGATGGGTGTTTGCGTTTCGGTATGATTCATAAAATTTTTTCATCCAGTTCGGGTTGGTCTGCCGCAGGCAGGGAGATAGTGAAAAGCGCCCCGCCACCGAGGCGGTTTTCGGCCTGGACATGTCCGCCTTGTGCTTCCACAAAGCCTTTTACGATAGCCAGTCCCAAACCGGTGCCGCCGGGCCGGGCATCCGGCGCCCGATAAAACAGGTCAAAAACCCGGTCCAATTGACCAGAGGGCAGTCCGGGCCCGCGGTCGGCAACCTGAAAAATTAAATTTGATTTCTCCATGCGGGCGCGGATTTCGATGGGTGTTCCCGGTGGCGTGTGCGCGGCGGCATTGGCCAACAGATTGGCGAGCGCCTGTTCCATCAAGACAGAATCCATTCTCACAAGGGGCAACGCGGGCGCGATCTGGGTTTCAATCCTGCGATCGGTGGTGAGGTTCGCCACATCGTTGCGCGCGGCGCGGACGAGATCAAACGCATCGCACCAGTCCGGCTTGGGCCGGATATTGCCCGATTGAAGGCGGGCCGCGCTGAGCAGGCTTTGGACGACGCGATTGAGCCGCACGCTGGCGAGCTCGATCTCCAGCGCCATTTTTTGTTGCGATGGTGTGAGCGGGTCGGAGGCACGCAGTCCGCTGGCGGCGCTGGTGATGGTGGCGATGGGTGTGCGCAGTTCATGCGAAACGGAATTCAGCAAGGTGCGCCCAAGGCGTTCGGATTCCGCGAGTAATTTATTTTGCAGTTCCGCTTCGCGATGAGCGCGCAGGCGGGTGGTCAGCTCACCGATGAGCAGGGCGACCCCGAAGTAGGTCACGACCATCATCTTATCGTAAAATCCCGTGATGGTGAACGAAAAGCGTGGTGGCGCAAAAAAATAATTCCAGCCGAGCGAAGTCAAAATCGTGCCGAATAGAATCGGACCGCGGCGAACAAAAAGCCCAAGAGTCACAACCGCCATGAGATACACCAGGGCGATGGCCTGGTAGCCGATCCAGTTTTCCAACCACAAGCTGAGGAGGGAGACCGCTACGAACATGGCAAACGCCGCAGCATATTGTTGCCAGAGATGGGCAGGCTGTTTCCGGAGCATCGCGGGAATTTTAAGCAAAACCTGAGCCGTTTTTATGGAAAATTTAAACGTTTCAGTCTCAATGGGATTTTATGTGGAGACAACCGGAATTGGCGCATAAAACGGGCTGTTTAGGGTTGGTTTGGGTCAAAGAAAGTGCGCAAATCCTTAAGAATCAGCGGAGGGAAAGTTGAGTGCGGGGAAAATCGCCGCGGCGGATGTTCATTAAAAAGCCAGATGTATAAAACAGAACATGAAGCCGGTTATTAAATCTCCGGTAAAAAAAATCTGGAAAAATTAAACCTCAATAAACAAGGAAGCCGAAAGGGCTTTTTTTATAACTTTTTTATAGTGGTGGCACCTGCGGTGCTAAAAGCCAAACGCGCGCTAAGAAAACCAAGCCAAGCACTTTAGCCAACGAGACAGGAGGTGGGGGAACGCGCATGAACTGGTCCTGGCCGGACTGGATGTTTCGAGGCGGGTGTTTAAAACAACCTATGAAGAAAATTGAAGCCATCATAAAGCCCTTCAAATTGGAGGAGGTCAAGGATGCGTTGGCCGACGTGGGAGTCGAAGGCATGACCGTGAGTGAAGTCAAGGGGTTCGGTCGGCAGAAGGGTCACACTGAAATCTACCGTGGCAGTGAATACACGGTGGATTTTCTGCCGAAGATAAAGATCGACCTGGTCGTATCCGACGCGCAACTCGATGCGGCGGTGGGCGCCATCGTCAAGGCAGCCAAGACGGGAAAGATCGGCGACGGCAAAGTGTTTGTCTCACCCGTCGATAACGCGATCCGGATCCGCACCGAAGAAAAAGGAGATACGGCGGTTTAACTCAATCACCAAACCAACCATGAAATCAAAAACTATGATGAAACGAATTCTCACCCTTGTGGCACTGGTCGGCGCATTGAACGCCCTGTCGCTGCGTGCGGATGATACCAATTCCATGGCCGGCATGGCCGCGACCAATGCGCCGGCCGCTGCGCCTGCTTCAACTGAACCCACACCTGATGCGGAAGGTTACGCGACCGGCGCGGCTGGCGATGCGGCCGATGCGAGCAATACCCATTGGCTCGTCACCGCCCCCACTGAATTGAGCGGCGACGATCTGAAAGACACCAACAAAGTCGCCACTTACACGGATGCCAAGAAGTCGTTTGACGACTTCACGGCGCAATCCAAGCTTGAACCGCTGGCGGTCAAGCTGGCGGATGATGTGGGCCACAATCGCGTGGCGATCAACTTCATGTGGACGCTCGTGACGGGCTTCCTGGTCATGTTCATGCAAGCCGGGTTTGCGCTGGTGGAAACCGGTTTGTGCCGCGCGAAAAATGCCGGCCATACCATGGCGATGAACTTCATGATCTATCCCATGGGTATGTTGGGCTTCTACCTCTGCGGATTTGCGTTCATGTTCGGCGGCATGGCCGATACCCACAGCCTCGTCAACGGTGGCATTGGCACGATGGGCGGCTATTCCGGGTTGGACCATGAATTTGGCATCACTCTGGGTGGCAAATTCTTCGGTTTACTCGGCGGGAAAGGCTTCCTGTTAAAAGGCTGCGCTTATGATACATCGGCGTTTGCGTTGTTCCTGTTCCAAATGGTGTTCATGGATACGACGGCGACGATTCCAACGGGCGGCGCGGCGGAACGCTGGAAGTTCTCAGCGTTCATGATCTACGGTTGCTGCATCGGCACGATCATGTATCCGGTCTTCGGCAACTGGGTCTGGGGCAACGGCTGGCTGGCCAACCTCGGCGCCAATTTCCCGGGTCTGGGACACGGTCACGTGGACTTCGCCGGTTCCTCGGTGGTGCATATGCAAGGTGGTGTGATCTGTCTGATATTCTGTTGGTTGATCGGACCACGTTACGGCAAATATGATAAGAACGGCAAAATCGTTCATCCGATTATGCCGCACAGCATCCCGCTGGTGATGTTGGGCACGTTCATCCTGGCGTTCGGCTGGTTCGGGTTCAACCCGGGTTCATCGCTCGCCGGCACTGAACTGCGCATCGCCGTTGTGGCGGTCAACACGATGCTTGCATCCGCGACGGGCGCCTTAGGCGCAACGCTCTGGATGTGGTGGATTCGTACGAAAAAGCCTGATCCGTCCATGATGTGCAACGGCATGTTGGCGGGTCTGGTGGCCATCACCTGTCCGTGCGCGTTCGTAAGTGCCTTCGGGGCAAGCGCCCTGGGTTTGATCGCGGGCATCCTGGTGGTGGAAGCGGTGTTCTTCTTCGACAAAATCGGTATTGATGATTGCGTTGGCGCCATATCGGTTCACGGTGTGAACGGCGCCTGGGGCTGTCTCTCGCTCGGTTTGTTTGCGGATGGCACCTACGGTGACGGCTGGAACGGCGTCCCGGGAAAAGTCACCGGTCTCTTCTACGGCGGCGGCATGGGCCAGTTCTGGGCGGAATTGATCGGGGTGACCGTGTGCTTCATCACGTTGTCCATCCTTTCGATCATCGTTTATTACATCGCCGAAATGCTCGTCGGCAATCGCGTATCCAAGGAAACTGAAATCGAGGGTCTCGATATTCCTGAAATGGGCGTGATGGGTTACAACGGATTCCAGATGGACAAGGATTCCGAAACGCCGATGGCCAGGGAGTAATCATGCGTTCAACCGAAATGAAATAAACCAGCGGCTGCGCGGGGAAGCAGTTCCCCGCGCAGCCTTGCTAAATGAAAAACAATTTAATATGAATATGTACATGGAAGCTTTCCGTTCAGTTTTGGCTGTGGGTGCCGGTGCTTTAATCGGCTATACCTTTGGCCTGGTCCAAAACTTTGCCTTGCGCAAAAATGAAGAGCGCGAACGCCTTGGTAAATTGAAAAGCGGTTGGTCCATCATGCCCGGCTCGGGCGCGCGGGTCGCTTATCTCCTGATCCTGCTGGTGGCCATCCAGGTGATTTGCCCCCGTTTATTCAACGATAGTACGCAGTGGTGGGTCTCCGGTGGTGTGGCGCTGGGCTATGGTTACACACTGTTCTGTCACCTTCGCGAACAGATCGCCCGAAACAAGTGATTTATTGCGGTCGGTTGAAATTTGTTCCCTCAGTGACCGTATTTGTTTAAGTTGTCGCCGCAATCGCACGACTTAAATGGATAATGCAACTCATCGCCCCCGTAACGTAGGCTGGGCACGCGCGGCGGCGTTACTTTATGGCGATTGGGGCACCAGCAAGGCCTATGTCATTGGCCTGGCGTTTGTCGCGGCTGGATTTTCTTCGTTTCCCATCATTTTGGCGGTCTGCCTGTTGACGGGCTTCGTCGGTTATAATTACATCATCATCTGCCGGCATTTCCCGGATGGGGGCGGTGTCTATTCCTCGGCCCGGGAGCAAAGCAGGGTGCTGGCGGTTTTAGGTTCGCTGTTGTTGCTGGCGGATTTCATCGTGACGGCGGCGATGAGCTGCTGGGACGCGGTCAGTTACTTTGGCGTACACGAGGTGATGTATCTCAAAGCTGCCACGATGGGATTTATCGTGCTGGTGGGGGTGATCAATTTCTTTGGCCCGAAACATTCCGGCAGCATTGCGTTCCTGCTGGCGATACCCACGGTCATCGTGGTGATAAGCATCATTGCTTTTAGCGCGCCCGATTTCACCCTGACCAATCTCGAGCCGCCGCATGAGAAGTTCAGCCACAATTGGGTGGCGTTCGTGAGCGTCATCCTTGCATTGAGCGGCGTGGAGGCCATCGCGAACCTGACCGGCGTGATGAAGCTGGACCCGAAGCGTTCCACGGCGGACCAGCCGAGCGTGGCGTCGACGGCGAGGAACGCGATCCTGCCGGTGGCCATTGAAGTAGTCTTTGGCACCGCTTTGCTGGGGCTGGCCATGTTGTCGCTGCCGCATTCGATGAAAGACCAGATCAGCGCGCGTTACACGGATATGCTGCGGTTTCTGGGAGAGTATTACGGTGGACTGCATTACGGCCCGCATTTTGGACTGATTTTCGGAGTGGTCATCGGTATTGTGGTAGGTCTGCTGCTCCTCAGTGCGGTGAACACCGCCATTGGCGCGATGATCGGGTTGATCTACATGCTGGCGCGTGACCGTGAGATGCCGCATGCCTTCACCAAACTGAACAAGCATGGGGTTCCCTGGCTGCCGCTGGTCGTGGCGGTCTGCCTGCCGCTCTTCCTGGTGCTGCTCTCGGATGACCTTGATTCGCTGGCGGACATGTACGCGATCGGTGTGGTCGGCGCCATCACTGTCAACCTGGGGTCGTGCTGTTTCAACCTCAAGATGGGGCTGAACTGGTGGGAAAAAGCCGTCATGATGACCACCTTTGTGGTGCTCTTCTGTGTGGAGGTGACCATCGCCAAGACGAAACCGGCGGCGCTGTTCTTTGCGGCGTGCGTGCTGGGCGTGGGTTTTGCGCTGCGCTGGTGGGCGATGAAGCATGCCGGTTACGAAACGGTTATCCTGAAAAAGGAGCATGCGGCGGTGGTGAACCCCGAGGCGTTGCAAAGTTTTCGTCCGAACCTGACGATGGGGCAATCGGTGCTGGTAGCGGCGCGCGGTTTTACGCCGGTGCTGCGGTTCGGGCTGGAGGAGGCGAAATTGCGTGGTGGAACGTTGTATGTGCTGTACGTCAAGGAACTGGCGGTGAACCTGCCGGGCAAACTGGCCGAGACCGAACGGCCCAAGTGGCAGAATGACCGGCAGGCCGCCGAAATCATGTATGGCATGTATGAATTATCGCGGGATGCCGACGTGACCATGTTACCGGTTTACGCGATCAGTGAAAATCCTGCGCTGACGATCGTGGACCTGGCGGCGACGTTGGGTGTGGATATTTTGATGCTCGGTTCTTCACAACGACAGGGGCTGACACAATTGCTCAAAGGCAATGTGGTGATGGAAGTGGCCAAAAATCTTCCGGAAAATATCCAGTTGATCATACACGGGTGAGACGGGAGACGTGGTGCGTGTTTCGTGTTCCGTCAAGTATGAGGGGACGGTCTTACAGATTTCTCAATCGCCCAGGCTCTTGATGACGAATCCGTATATCACCAGAAACACTGTAAATATACCGACAATCATGAAGGCCGGTTGTATGTGCCGGAAATACAGCATGGCGCCGCACGCTGCGATAACGGCCTGGAAAGCGAGCAGCAGGAAGATTTCAAAACGGCCCCAATTCTCCAAGTGCGCCACTTTGTAGATGAAGGCGACGATGAGTGCGGGAATGATGAGCGCGCGCACGGCCCCGGGGGCGTACGTCGCGACCAGCCAAACGCTCACAGCCTCAATAAGAGAAGCAAGGCCGGCGATGATTGATTCCTGACGGACATTTCGTAATTCGAGGTCAGAGTTGATCACCTGGGAATAAATATTCAGGAGAACGAGAGCCAGGAAGAGCGAGGCGAAAGCAAGTGCCCAAAAGATGAGAAGGTGCAGCAGTGCATGCATGGCTGCCTGCTTGATAGCAAATCAACGCCGGCCTTGCATCAATTCATTCGCTGGTAGTGAGTCGTTTGTTTGAACAGTTCGCTGCAAAAGATATTAAATCTCAAATGCAAATCGGTTTTTAGTGTTTGGGCAGAGTGACGCCGCCGTCGCCGAATTCCAGCCAAACAATCTGGCCGAGAGGAATGATTTGGGCATGAGAATCCGGACTGCCGACGAAGCGGACTTCCAGAAAGGTCGGATATAAAACCCCATAGATGTCCTGGCCGTAGATGCCGGGCTCGGACGGGTTTGGTTTATCGATGCGATAGAGCCCGTGAGCGGGAACTTGTGAGGGAAAGGTGTATTCCACCCAGCGGACATTCCAAAGCACTCCTTCTTTAAGGGGTTTGTCTGTTTGGTCGCAACCGGTGATAAGTATGAGGCTTAGGGCGCAACAGAGGCTGCAGAATAATGTGAATGATTTCATGTGGGTAGAATATGGGTGTTGTGGTTTTGACGATCTGTTTATTCTCCTTGTACCGAAAATAGCACACGTGGAGCGGAAGTAAAATACCGCGAGAAATTATCCCCCCATGGGGTAAAGTCCCTATAGTGTTCGAAGGGGGTGGTGGTTTATTTTGTGGCGTGAAAAGGCTACCGTCCCGCTGCTGGAAGACAAGCGAATGATACAGGAGGCGATAAACCCGTGAAACATTACGGTGTCATGATCATCAGGAAGCATTGGTTGCTTTGGCTGGTCTTTGTCCTGGCGGTTTTCATTACCGGCGTGTCGGCGGTGCGAACGGTCCATCAGGCGGCTTATTGGCGTTCTCACAGGGACGAACCGATCCATGGCTGGATGACGGTAGGTTACGTCGCGCAATCCTATCACGTGCCATCGACCGTTCTTTATGAGGCGTTAGCGTTGGCGCCTCAACCGCCGGACAAGCGTCCGATCAGCCGGATTGCCCGCGCGCAGAACCGTTCGGTGGATGAGGTCATCGGCGTCCTGATGAAGTCAATCGACAAAGCCCGACCGCCGAATCCGGAGCCATTGCCACAGGGAGGTCGCGCGCCATGAATGTGCGGGATTTTGTGCTGGCTGGGATAGCGGATGGCGGTTATCCGATGCTGTTCGGGGCAACGGTGATATCGGCCATCGGGGTTCCCTTGCCGATGACATTTGTGCTCGTGGGCGCCGGTTCGCTGATTGCTCAGGGTGAATTGAATCTATGGTGGGTCCTGGTTTTGATGAGCGTCGGGTCGATTCTAGGCGACCAGATCGGATACGGATTATCGCGCTGGGGCGGTCGACGCCTGGTTCGCCGATTGGGACGCCTGTCCAGGGTGGGCGAGGCCGGCCTGAATAAAGCCGAAGCAGTCTCATGCAAGTGGGGTGGGGCCGGGGTCTTCTTCAGTCGCTGGCTGGTCACTCCGCTGGGACCATGGCTCAATATCACTTCAGGTATGTCCCGGTATCCCTGGCGTCGATTTCTGCTTTGGAGCGGGGTGGGGGAAGTCCTGTGGGTCATGGTGTATGTGCTGCTGGGGAAAATTTTCAGCGATCGGGTGCAGGCGTTGAGCGAAACCTTGGGGAATCTGACCTGGGTCATCCTCGGTTTGTTTTTGTCTTGTCTGCTGGGCTGGACATTGTTGAACCGTCTGCGCGCAACGGACCCCAAATGATAATGTACTAACCTGGTATATCTTTTCTTTCCAAATGGATCACTTCCTGGGATCTCCGAATCAGATCACATCCTGCCAGTCATCTTTTCACATGCATCGCCTTCTTTAGCGGGCAATAAATGCAAAGCAAACGACAATATCTGTGTATTCAATTTTTTGCGATTAATTGTTGAATCAAAGTAGTGGGAGAGCATTCAGCGGAAAGATTCATGCCGCATCCCGACCGCGGTACCCGGCAGATTCCGGGACAGCAGAATTTTTCGCTCCTTCAACCCCTGGTTTTGGTCACGCCACGAAATCCCGACACCAAAACAAAAAAGAGATTCTATGAAAATCAAAGGTAACCTGACCTGGATTTGGCTGCTGGGCACGGCAATGTTTGGCATGGTCGTTCACGAAGCTAAAGCGGATGGCTGGGCCAACACTGGCTCTCTCAATACCGCGCGCGAGTGTCACACGGCGACCTTGCTGTCCAATGGCAAGGTGCTGGTCGCGGGAGGAGCCAATTACGGTAGCGTGTACGTTTGTCCAACGAGCAGCGAGTTGTACGACCCGGCCAACGGAAACTGGACCACGAACGGCCTGCTCAACACGCCGCGCGATTTTCACACGGCCACATCTCTGCTCAATGGCAAAGTACTTGTCGCGGGTGGACAATATTGGAATGGCAGCGCATGGATCTATCCAGCCAGCGCTGAATTATACGATCCAGGCAGTGGTATCTGGACGACAACCGGTTCATTGAAAGCAGCCCGTTACTCGCATACGGCGACCTTGCTGTCCAATGGCAAAGTCCTCGTTGCAGCGGGCTGGAACGACCCGGACAACAATCCGACCAACAGCGCCGAAATCTATGACCCGGCCACCGGGACCTGGTCCACCACCGGGGCTCTACACGTCAAACGATATTGTCACACGGCTACCTTGCTGCCTAACGGCAAGGTGCTCGTCACCGGTGGCACCGGGGACTTTGACACCGGCTACAGCCCCCTGGCCAGTGCTGAGCTTTACGATCCGGCCGCAGGAAACTGGACCCTGACCGGCTCACTGAACACCGAACGCCAGTGGCACACGACGACATTGCTGCCGAATGGCAAGGTGCTGGTCGCAGGCGGAATGGACGCCAACGGTGACACCCTGACTAGCGCCGAGCTGTATGACCCGGCCACCGGCAAGTGGACGACGACCGGTTCGTTGAACACCGAACGCCGAAATCATTCCGCGACGTTGCTACCCAATGGCAACGTGCTGGTAGTAGGCGGCGTGGACAGCAGTGGCTATCCCTCGGGCAGTACCGAGCTTTACGATCCCACGAGTGGCGCCTGGAGCCTGACTGACTCGCTGGCCGGCTTCGGACTTACTTCTCACACGGCGACGTTGCTGGCCAATGGCAAGTTGCTGGTCGCCGGTGGGAACACCGGCAGCGATTACGCCGGCGCTGAACTGTACGAATCGACCAGCGGGTCGTGGACTACTACCGGGACTTTGAATGCCGCGCGTGATCTGCAGACGGCAACGCTGCTGCCCGATGGCAAGGTTCTGGCCGCAGGAGGCGCCAGCGGTCCGCTGTCCAGCGCAGAGATATATTATCCGGCCAGCGGGACGTGGACCACGACTAACGCAATGAGCACCGCGCGCCAGTGGCACACGGCAACGTTGTTGACCAACGGTATAGTCCTTGTCGCGGGCGGCTGGAATTCCAGCGGTTTCCGGTCCAGCGCAGAATTATATAATCCGACCAATGGAATCTGGACGACGACTGGCCCGCTGAATACCGCACGCCATTCTCACACAGCGACATTGCTGCCCAATGGATTGGTTCTCGTGGCGGGCGGTACCAACACGAGCGGATATCTGGCCAGCGCCGAACTGTACAATCCGGCCAGTGGGACATGGACAACAACGAATGCAATGAACGCCGCGCGTGAGTATCACACGGCGACCTTGCTGCCCAATGGCAAGGTGCTGGTCACCGGGGGCTGGAATGGCGGCGCGATGGCCAGCGCGGAGCTGTATGATCTGTCCAGCGGGACGTGGACAACTACCGGTTCGCTTAAAACCGCGCGCGAGTATCATACGGCGACATTGTTGCCCAATGGCCAGGTTCTGGTCACCGGCGGATATAACGGAGGATATCTGGCCAGCGCCGAATTGTACAATCCGGCCAGCGGGACGTGGACTACGACGAACTCGATGAATACCGCACGCGAGTATCACACGGCCACACTGTTGCCGGACGGCGAGGTTCTGGTCGTGGGGGGATATAACGGCGGTTATCTGAGCAGTGCGGAGTTGTACGATCCTGCCACAGGGGCATGGGAAACAGCCGGCTTACTCTCTGCCACGCGCGATCTGCACTCGGCAACGTTGCTGCCGAACGGCAAAGTATTGGTGGCCGGTGGATACAATGGCAGCTATTTGGGCAGGGCGGAATTGTACGATGTCGGGCTGGGATTCACGAGCCCATGGCAGCCGCAGATTGCCACGTTCACCTCGCCGCTCGCCGCCAACAGTTGCCTGTTGCTTACCGGCTCAAAGTTCCGGGGAATGTCTGAAGACTCCTCGGGCAACGGCGCCCAAGATTCGGCGACAGATTATCCCGTAGTGCAATTGCGCCGCCTGGACAATGAGCAGACCGTGTTTCTGCTCTCGACGAATTGGCAAACCAATTCGTTCACGTCCGCTCCAGTCATTGGTTTACCCGCCGGTTGGGCAATGGTGACGATGTTTGTCAATGGCATCCCCAGTCCGTCCAGTCTGCTGCAGATAGGCCCGTGGTCCGCATCGTCTACGTTGTGCGGACCGTTTATCCTGACCAAAACGATCAAGCTGCCGGGGGGTGCCTGTCAGTTCTGCTTTACCAACACGCCGGGCCTGGGCTTTACAGTTTTGACAACAACGAATTTGGCGTTACCCCTGAGCAGCTGGACGGTGAGTGGCAGTGTTTCGGAAACCTCGCCCGGCCAGTATCAGGTCACCGATCTGTCGGCGACCAGTGGAGAACAGCGATTCTACCGCGTTCGCTCGCCGTAATAGTTGAAAGCACTTATTTTAAACAAAACTCCTTCGTCATCCGCACGACGGGAAGGGTGAGGCCATTCGCCATAGGCAGGGCGTAACGTTTGATGACTTGATAGCCGAATGATGCGTAGAGGGGTTCGCCGGCGAGGGTGGCGACGATTTCGACGCGGCGAAAATTTGCGGCGATGACCGCTTTTTCACACGCGACCATGATACTGCGACCGATGCCGCGGCGCGCCCAATCGGGATGGGTGAAGAAGGCGCGGATGCGGGCGGGGTCTTTTTGGGGATCGAGCAACGCGTCCTCGTTCTTTCGGTCACGGTCGCCACCGCACAAGGAACTGCGCCGGCTCCAACCGCCGCAGCCGATGATGGCACCGTCTTGTTCGGCGACAAAATAAGTGCCATCGCGGATGAGTTGGCGGTCCACGCCAAAGATGGCGTTTTCCAGCGCGGCTTCCATTTCGGCGGGCGAATAGTAAGCGGACTGCAAGGTGCGAACGGAAAGGGGAATGAGCGCTGCAAGCGCGGGGACATCGTCCAGGCGGGCGAGGCGCAGGGACCATTGTGTGGTGCTGAGAGGGGTGGCGGATTTCATTCCTCAATGTCCGCGATGGATTCGTCATCGGATTGGGGGCGGATGAGAAAGATGAGGCCGTGGATAAGTTTCCAGAGGCCATAAAGGCCCAGCAACACGAATAAGCCGACTCCTCTATATGTGGTGCGATGATAGATAGTTTGTTCGTCGTTAATCAGGTACCAGATGAACAAGATTGAAATGAATATTAGCGGTGCGCCTATAAGAATCCGGCGGATGCCGATGGCGCGAATATCGGCATTCCGTTCACGGACGAGTTGTTTGATCATGGCATCGGCTTCAGCGGCGGACACGCCATTGGCAATGAGGTAGTCGCGGACGGATGCGGCGGAATCTCCCCAGATGATCTTTGCCCGGGCGTTCGTGAGGATGGGGTCCATGTCAGGCCGGGTGGTTCCTTAATCTCCACTGTAAATAGGTGCTGGCCAATGAAGCCATTGCGAAGGGCACCCAGGGAGAGTGTTGTGCGTGTCCGGTAAAATACAGGATGGCAGCGAATAAGGCGGCAGCTGATACAATAGAGATGAAGACCCGGGCGACAAACCAACCGCGCGATCCGGAACGGATGATTTGCCGGGCGAGCAGAACGGGTCCGTACACAAGGAAGGTGGCGAACAGCGAGCCTATGATGACCATTGCCGGATAGGAATACCACATTTCTTCTGACATCTCATGGCGCAGCATCAAGTGAACGGCGACGGCCAGCAATATCCAGACGACGCAGAAATCCCAGGTGGGCCGGAATGGTTTGTCGATGGGTTGCACGGATGGCTTAACGGCTTAGGGAATTAAAGCGGTAGGATTTTAGGTGGCAAGGTTAAATGGCGATAGATAGGACAGATAGGACGAATGGGACGGATTTGCGACGCTCTGCCGAGACGCCGCAGGGGGGCAGGATGGGAAAAGCGGTGCTGAAGCACGCGCACTCCAAACGCTTCGCGAGTTGCGAGTAATCTAAACTTAATCCGACCAATCAAATCAGTTTTACATGCTGGACGACGGCGCGCAGGGGACTGCGCGCCCTACCTATGATCACACGTTTAGACCACCTGCACGACCAAAGCGGTCGTGTTGTCTTTGCCGCTTTGGGTTAGGGATTCTTCAACGAGGCGGCGGGCGGGGTTTTGGTCGGGTCTCAAGGTGGGGATCTCGCGCAGATGGTCGGCGAGGTGATGGTCGTAAAGGCCATCGATGAGGCCATCGCTGCAGAGCAGGAAGACATCGCCGGGTTCGCAGCCGACGGAGCCGACCTGAGGGTCAACGAATTGGTTGGAGCCGCCGAGGGATTTTTGCAGGACGGTGCGGCGCGGATGGGTGTGGGCTTCGCGTTCGTTGAGCTGGCCGTTGCGATAGAGCCAGCCGACGTGGGTATCGTCATGGCTGAGTTGTTTAAAGGAGCTGTCGCGGGCGGACAGGTAATAAATGCGACAATCGCCGATATGACCGAAATACATCCAGCCGGGGGTGAACCAACAGAGGCTTAGGGTGGCTTCCATGCCGGAAATTTCCTCGTACGAACCGCCGACGTAGACGAGGGCTTTATGGATCTCGCTGAAAAGTTCGGTGAGGACATCGGGAAACCCGGCGTTCAATCCGGCCGCGCGCTGGCCGAAGGAACGCGGGAGCATGGTGGTGATCTTCTCGACGGCGATACGGCTGGCGAATTCGCCGGCGCGGGCGCCGCCCATGCCATCGCTGACGGCGAAGGCCATGTCGGCAGCCGTGAGACTGGCATCGCCGATCTTGCCGAGGCGATGGACTTCGCGGGCATCAAATTGCAGGCCGAGGAAAGAGTCCTCGTTGTTGGCGCGCACTTTGCCGCGGTCGGTCCAGCCAAACCATTTGAGGGTGGCGGCTTGCGGAATAGCGGGCTTCATGTGTGTGGGGGCGGAGTATCGGATAAGATGGTGGCAAATTCAAAATCAATCAGACAGAAACGGCCATCGGAAAAACGGTAGGTGATGTTGCGCGGGTCGGCATCGTCATGGCGCACGCCGTATTTCTCGAGTTCGGCGAAGAGTTCTTTGGCGCGTGGCTCGTCAATGCGTTCCACGCGGGTGCCGCAATTGGTGGTGATGATGCGGAGCTGGTTGGGGTCGGCCTCCAGCAATCGGGGCACAAAAGGGCATTTGCGCTCCTCCAGATAGCGCAGGACGCGGACTTCGCGGTCGAACCGCTCGCGGGCATTGGCCCCGTGGTACGCCTTGATGACGCGGCCGTCAAAGCTGAGATTGACGGTGGCACGGAGGGTGTCTTTGACCTTTAACATAGGGTTTCCGGGGCATCTTGGCCCTTGGGCTGACGAATTATATTGCCCACAGCGTACAAATATAAACAGATAGTTTTCTTATTTGAAGGATTGCTCATGTTTATTACCACATAAAAACTTAATAAAAATCGTCTAAACCGCCTTGCAACATATTTCTTGTCGGCTGGCATCGCCACTGCTAAAGAATCGCGCGCCAACAGCTAAACCCTTTGGCCCTGTTTTTAAACCGAAAAACTCAAAACAAGCAATCATGGCTAAATACAAATTAGAATACCTCTGGCTCGACGGCTATGAACCCGTCGCCAACCTCCGCGGCAAAACCACCATCAAGGAATTCGCGAAATTTCCCAAGCTCGACGAGATTCCCTGGTGGAACTTCGACGGCAGCTCCACGCGCCAGGCTGAAGGCAAAACCTCCGACTGCATGCTCAAACCCGTGGCCGTCTATCCCGACACCACCAAGCAGAACGGTGCCATCGTCATGTGCGAGGTATACATGCCCGACAAGGTGACGCCGCATCCGAGCAACAGCCGCGCCACGATTCCCGATGATCCCGGCGCCTGGTTCGGTTTCGAGCAGGAATATTTTCTCTACAAAGACGGCGCACCGCTCGGCTTTCCACCTGGCGGCGGCTTCCCTCCGCCGCAGGGCGAATACTACACCGCCGTCGGCTATAAGAACGTCGGCTGCATCGCCCGCGAGATTGTGGATACGCACCTCCAGCTCTGTCTCGATGCCGGCATCAACCATGAAGGCATCAATTCCGAAGTGGCCAAGGGCCAGTGGGAATTCCAGATCTTCGGCAAAGGCTCCAAGAACGCCGCCGACCAGGTTTGGGTGGCCCGTTACCTCATCATGCGCCTCTGCGAAAAATACGGCGTGGACATCAACTGGCATTGCAAGCCCCTCGGCAAGGACGTGGACTGGAATGGTTCCGGCATGCACACCAACTTCTCCACCGAACACATGCGCGAAGTGGGCGGCAAGGAATATTTTGAGAACCTCATGGCCGCGTTCGATAAATACAAGAACGAGCACATCGCCGTTTATGGCCCGGACAATCATCTGCGCCTCACCGGCCTGCATGAAACGCAGTCGATCGATAAATTCAACTACGGCGTGGGCAACCGCGGCGCGTCGGTCCGCCTGCCGCAAACCTTCATTCCCAACGGCTATCGCGGCTACTTGGAAGACCGCCGTCCGAATTCCCAGGGCGACCCGTACAAGATTGCCGGTCGCATCCTGCAAACCATCGCCACGGTCCCGACCGGTGGCAAGAAAGCCAAGAAGTAGAGCTTAAAAGTGGGGAATCGAGGCGCGGCCCTTTGGGTCGCGCCTTTTTGTTTCCTGAAATGAGAAGGACGACCGTTAAAAAAATTAAATTTGAATAACTTATAAAAAATTCCCGCGAAACATTTCAGTGTAATTATCGTCATTACTGTCATTTTCATTCCTTCATCGTCCTTTCCAGTTTGTTTCGCGCGGTCATCTTCAGCTTCGCGTTGTCTGAAATAAAAATCCCTTTGAATAACCTTGAATAAGCCTGAATTGAGCCTGGCCCTGATCCGATTTCAGGTGTTCTTTCTGTTCAATCAGTTCAACCAGTTTGAACCCCGCGTCCCGGTGGGGCGAGACTCCGTCGAGCCCTGGAGCGCCGAGCATTGCTCGGCCTGACCCCCAGCTCCGTAGCGGCGGGCATCCTGCCCGCCGTAGAGCCGTGGCTTCCAGCCCGGCGGAACCCCCCATCCAACCATCCACTCATCCATAAATCCAACCATTCCCCCACCGCATCCCGTCACCCATTTGTCAAAGAACTGCCCCCATTAAATCACGAATATAAAACATTGTCAAATACTATTTAAACTTTGTTAAACACACCCACAAAACAGACCCAAACAGCTATCGTTCATCACCTTGCCATTGAACGGGGCCTCGAAACCCCGCCGAGTCGTGGAGCGCCGAGCATTGCTCGGCATGACCAGCCCCAATCCCCAATCCACCCCCCCGTAGCGGTGGGCATCCTGCCCGCCGTAGAGCCGCGGCTTCCAGCCCGGCGGAACCCCTGACCCCCCGACCCCCTGACACCTGACACCTATCCTTGGCTAAAAGCGCGTATCTCACTAAGCCACGCCGCCGCCAGCGTTTTATCCGGACGCAACCACACCTGTTGATGCGCCCACGACATCGTTTCGGCATCGCACAGCAGCATGAGTTCTTCGTCGGCGTTCAACGTGCCCGGCCCTTTGGTCAAAAGCTTTTCGCCCAGGGCATGGACATCATTGCGGCTCATGTTCAAGCGCTTAAAAGTCTCCGTATAGTGCGGGCTGAACCGCTTTTCCCGCAAGAGCGAGACATGGATGGCATTGATGTAAGGGTCTATGACCGCCTGGATGACGCCAAAATGCTTCGTTTGCGCCGTCAACTCGCCATCGCCGGAAGCGAGGTGTTTGCGCAGGGAGACGATCTCGGGCGGCGGCGTGGTTTCTTCCGGTGTCAAAAAGAAGCCGGCCTCGCGCGCGCGTGTGCCCCAGGCAGTGCGGCTGGTAAATACGCTGAGGGGAATGGAGAGCATCATGCCCGCGACGACCGGGAAGAACCACCAGAAGCTCGCGGGATCCATTTGCAGAACGGTCAGGCCCCAGGCAAGGCCGATGAGGGTGTGACCCCAATGGCGTTGAATGGCGTAGAGCCACGTGGTTCCGTCAGCAGCGCGCTGTTGCGTCCCCCAACCGACACTGATGCCGAGGAGGTTGGTGATGACGAATTTGGTATGCCACAACATCTGCAAGGGGGCGTGGAGGGTGGAAAAAGCGGTTTCGGTGATGACACTGGCAACTGTTCTTGGCAGGCCGCTGAATTCCTCGCGTCGTTTTTTGTCCAGCGCCAGGTCAATGATGGCGAGAAATTTTGGCAGCATGAGCACGCTCATGCAGATGATAAAGACGATGAGCGCGTGAACGGTTCCGCTGACCTGAAGCCAGTGAGCCGGGGTCGTTATGTCCGTAAGGCCCGTGAGCTTGTGACGCCAGCGCATCCAGTTAAAAGTGATGAGGAACGCCAGCCAGAGCGGGCCAGCCAGATAACCGAAGATGCCGAGCAACAAATGCAGCCGGCTGATAAAATAAAGGCCACGCGCAAACACGACCATAGTGTGCTGCAGATTGCCCTGGCACCAGCGCCGGTCGCGCTGGGCATTCTCGATAAGGCCCTGCGGCGCTTCCTCGTAGCTGCCTTCCAGGTCGTAGGCCATCCAGACTTCCCAGTTGTCTTTCAGCATCAAGGCGGCTTCGACGAAGTCGTGGCTGAGGATCTGGCCGCCAAAGGGTTTGCGGCCCGGCAATTGCGGGAGGTCGCACGATTGCATGAAGGGCTCAGTGCGGATGATGGCGTTGTGGCCCCAATAATTTCCAAAGTTTTGCGCCCAATAGTTGAGTCCGGTGATGAAGATGGGCGCGTAAAAGCGATTGGCAAATTGTTGCATGCGCCCGAACAGGGACGTGGCATTGATGAGCGCGGGGACGGTCTGGATGAGGCCCACGTGCGGGTGCGCCTCCATCATTTTGACGAGGTCCACGAGGGTTTCCCCGCGCATGACGCTATCCGCATCGCCCACAACAAAATAACGGTAGCGCCGGCCCCACGAGCTGAGGAAGTCGCGGACGTTGCCGCATTTTTTGCCGTCATTGAAGAACCGGCGGCGATAATAGATGCGGCCGAGGGCGTCCAGGTCGCGCACCAGTTTGAACCACTGGCGCTCTTCCTCCACCCATTTGTCCGGGTTGGTGGAATCGCTCAAAATGAAAAAGTCGAAGTGCTCGATGTTCCCGGTCTTTTCCAGCGACTCATACGTCGCGCGCAACCCTTCGCAAACGCGGATGACGTCTTCGTTGTAGATGGGGAAGACGATGGCCGTGCTGGTGCTGCCGATATTCCGGGATTTGTATTCCGTCAACTGGGTGATGCGCTGGCTGTCGCCGACGATCCGGATGGCAAATCCAAACAGGGCCTGCATGCAACCCACGGCCATCAGCAGGAACAGGATGATGAACAGGACCAGCAGGACGGTGCGGGAAGGGGACCAACCGGTACGCCACAGCAGGTCAGCGAACAACAGCGAAACAAAGCCGGTCAGCAGGATGACCGAGGAGAAAAAAATGAACACCCGCCAGCCGTGTTGCGCCGGGTGCCGCAATGAATCGATTTGATACGACGATGAGGGCTTCGGCGTATCGGCCGATGGGCGTTGGGGTTCAGTCACAATGGCAGCCATGGATCAGCGGCGATGGGTCCAAATAAATACGACGATCAGCAGCAAGGCGAATCCGCCCCAGACGGTGATGATTCTAAACGCGGGCAGCCGGGCGAAATTGGTCAGCGTGGCCAGCGGCCCCAGGTCGAGGGGGCGGGGGGTCATTTCCGTCCATTGAAAATCCGGGCCGGCGCGGACAAAGGTTTCGCGCATGGCGGTGACAAATTCATCAGGCCACGGCCCGGGTCTCAGGAATTGGTCCTGCCATTTACCGGGCATATCGGCCAGCAGCAGGGCCAGCCGGCCCCGCGCGGACAGGACTTGTTCCACGCCGGTGGGAATGCGCTCCAGCACGTTGGCGAACCATTCGGTGACGACGGATTCCATTTCTTCGGCGGCCAGTTCCGAGGCGGTGCGTTGGGGTTCGGCGGCGGCGCGTTGCATGGCGCGTTCGAGGACCTGTTGCACCAGCCGGCCGGAAAGCACTTTGTTTTTCACGCGCAGGGCATGGAAATAGCATTCGACGCGGGCATAAGCCGAATTCCACTCTTCCAGTGGCCGGCCGGCGATGTGTCCGGGCACGCTGTTCATGGCGGACTCCAGTGATAAGTCCAGGTCTCACTCACGGTTTCCTCGCCTTTTTTCAACGTGCAGCGCAGGTCGATCGGTTCTTTGTTTCCCGGTGCGGGCGCCATGATGAGGACCACCTGCCAGGTGCCGGCGGCGGCGTTGCGAAACATCTGGTTTTGCACGATCACACCATTGGTGCTGCAATTGACGATGGCCTGGGGCAGGTCATTTTCCGGAATGGCATCAAGCCGGGGGCCGTCAAAATCGATGACGAACTGCCGTTGTGCCGAATTGCGCGGGTCGGCGCCGATGCGGGTGGAAACGACATGGTTGGGCGAAATGCTGGCGCCGGTGTCTAACGACCAATACATGGTGTAACCGAACTTATAGGGCTGCATCGTTTCCGGCTTTTGCTTCGGCTCCCAGAACGCGACGATGTTGTCCAGGCCCTCGAACCACGTGCTCAATTCGACCAGATGCATCGTGCCGTCGCCCCAGCTTCCGTGTGGCTCGATCCACACGCTTGGCACCTGGTGATAGAGATTAAAGATGTCCCAGTAATGGTCGAACTTCCGGTCGCGTTGGAACAGGCCAAAGCCTTTGATGCCCTTGAGGGCGAACCGTTGGTGGCGCAGGACGGACGGGTTGTCCAATGGGCGCCATAGCGTCTCGTTTTCCGTTTTGATCAGGAGCCCATCGCTGTCATGGACTTCCGGCCGGTAATCATCAAACTTGCGTTCCTCGTTTTCCCCGAACCAAAACATGCTGGTCAGGGGAGCCAAACCCACCGTCCGGGTCAATTGATGATGGGGGTCCACGGCATAAACATCATTGGTATTGCGAAAATAGAGAACGGCATCCACATCCATCGCCGTGGTATCGCCGGGTCGCAACAGGAACTCGTAAGCCCCCACGCAACTGACGCTGTCCAGGATGGCGAAGAGATGCAGGCTCACATCGCCGGGCTCGGGCTTGCCCAGCCACCATTCGGTGAAGATGGGAAACTCTTCCGGGCGATCGCCCTCGCCACAATCCAGCGCCAGACCGCGCGCCGATTCGCCATACCGTTGCCCTTTTCCCAGCACCCGAAAGTAGCTGGCGCCGAGGAAGGCTCCGATTTCATCCCATTTATTGGTGTCGTTCAGGCGATATAAGAGGCGGAATCCCGCATAGCCTGTGTCTTTGGGTATCTGGTTTTGGATCTTCAGGGCGCGATAATTGAAGAAGTCCTGCACGAACGGAATCGGCTGGACGTGGGTCGGCGTAAATTCATTTACATGAATGGGTTCCTGATAGATGTAGCCGGGATGGAAAAATTCGACGCGGAAGGGCAGGTCTTCCGAGCTCCAGAACGCCATGTTATGCCGGAATTCTATTTCGCGGTAGTTGTCGTAGTTCAGATCACGAAGCACCTGCGGCAAGTCGGCGCGTGGGGAATGAAAGGGTTTTTCCGCCCGCTGTTGAGCCTTCTCAGCGACGTAATCCAGGTTGACCTGAGCCGATTCGGCCGCCTTGCCGATAACCGGTAACCCCACCATCACCACCCAAACCCAGTAATAACAACGCCTCATTTCTCCTCCGTTTAGACTAAACCACGCCGCTTGGCAAGTTCGATGGGTTCGCGCCAAAGTCAAGGGGGCGTCTGCTGGCTGTTTTCTGGTATTTGCATTACCGGTTTGGTTGCATCAAAGCAATCCACGTTTGGAAGGGAGGCCTGTTTTACGGGCATTTTTGGATGTCCGCTATGAGTGAAAAATCTAAGAACGCCGGTTCGGGTCGTCTTTGACCGCTTCCCGGAAAACTTTCTCCATGATCTCTTTTTGTTGGATGCGCGCCCGGCGTTGGAGGGAAAAAAAATCGATTATGGCCGCCACGGCAGCCAAACCCGTGCAAACAAAGCATCCCAGCCAGTACGCGATGAACGTTTTACCGGTGAGTGATTTTGCCAGAATAGTTTGCCCAAGAAGGAGCATCAGCAGCGCTGCAACCAGCAGCGCGCCGCTCAGCCAGCGCATCTTTGAGGCAGGAAATTGAGCCATGGCAAAAATTTAACCATTTTTGTCCGATTCGCCAAAATTTTTTGTGATGTCCTCAATTGCCCGGGTGCATCTTGAGTCTCTTCTTAACCGGGGACTGGAAAGTCCCCGGAACCCGCCGACCGGCATGTCGGTGCTACGTAGCGCAGGCTTTCCTGCCTGCGGGTTCTGGCGACTTTCCAGTCGCCAGTTCGTCAGCCTGCCCGCCAATCCATTAAGGACAGTCTCAAGATGCACCCCATCCGAACCACCGCATTCTTCACTTGCCAAAACTGCCACGGGTTGGGGAAGCTTGGCGACTGATATATGTCTAAGAAAGCCTTGATCACCGGCATCACCGGCCAGGATGGTTCCTACCTCGCGGAATTCCTGCTGGCCAAGGGATATGAAGTCCACGGGCTCATTCGCCGGGCGAGCACCTTCAACACCGGACGGCTCGAAGCCATCTACGAAGACCCGCATGAAAGCGGCAACCGGTTGTTTTTGCACTACGGCGACCTGAGCGATGCCAGCGCGATGGCCCGGCTCATCGGAAAGATCCAGCCGGAGGAGGTCTACAATCTCGCCGCCCAGAGCCATGTGCGGGTCAGTTTCGACAGCCCGGAATATACCACCGACATCACCGCCACAGGCGCCGTGCGCTTGCTGGAAGCCATCCGCGAAACCGGCATTCGCCCGCGATTTTACCAGGCCTCGTCTTCGGAAATGTTCGGCAAGGTGCAGGCGATTCCGCAAAATGAAAACACACCGTTCTATCCGCGCAGTCCGTACGGTTGCGCGAAATTGTATGCGCACTGGATCACGGTGAACTATCGCGAGTCCTACGGTTTATTTGCGTGCAGCGGGATATTGTTCAATCACGAATCGCCCCGGCGCGGTGAAACCTTCGTCACCCGCAAGATCACGCGGGCGGTGGCGCACATCAAAGCTGGACTGCAGGACAAGCTGTACCTCGGCAATCTCGATGCGAAACGCGATTGGGGATACGCGAAGGAATACATCGAAGCGATGTGGCTCATGCTGCAACAGGACAAGCCGGATGATTACGTCATCGCGACGAACGAAACCCATTCCGTGCGGGATTTTTTGGAAGCGGCCTTTGGGCGCGTGAATATGGATTGGAATAAACATGTGGAGCTCGACCCGCGTTATTGCCGCCCGGCGGAAGTGGACCTGCTCATCGGCGATTACAGCAAGGCCAAGCGGGAGCTGGGCTGGGAGCCGAAAACAAAATTTGCCGACCTGGTGAAATTGATGGTGGATGCGGACGTGGAACTACTGAGGAAACATCGCAGCGGGGAAGTGAAGGTTAAAAGCTGAAAGTTTTCAGGGCCGCTTTAGAAAGTCTGCATAGGCCAGCTTGATGCCGACGGAGAGATCGATCTGCGGGCGCCAGCCGAGCGCAAACAGGCGCGAGCTATCCATCAATTTACGGGGTGTGCCGTCCGGTTTGGAAGTGTCCCACACGACTTTGCCCTGGAACCCCACGACACGCCTCACGGTTTCCGCCAGTTCACGGATGGAGATGTCGCTGCCGTAGCCGATGTTGATGAAGAGTTCTTCGTCGTAATTTTCCAGCAGAAAAACGCACGCTCGGGCCAGATCATCGGAATAAAGGAATTCGCGCAGCGGATTGCCCGTGCCCCAGCACGTGACGCTCGCGGCGCGGTTGAGTTTAGCCTCGTGAAATTTCCGGATGAGCGCGGGCAGCACGTGCGACGTCTTCAGGTCGTAATTATCATTCGGCCCGTACATGTTCGTGGGCATCGCGCTGATGAAATGGCAGCCGTATTGACGCCGGTAAGCCGCGCACAGTTTTATACCTGCGATCTTGGCGATGGCATACCACTCATTGGTAGGTTCGAGCGGCCCGGTGAGGAGATATTCCTCCTTGAGCGGTTGCGGGGCGAATTTGGGATAGATGCACGAACTGCCCAGGAACAAAAGTTTTTTTACGCCGGCCTGCCAGGCGCCGTGGATCAGGTTGGTCTCGATCTGCAGATTTTGAAAAAGGAATTCGGCCGGCTGGGTGTCGTTCGCGAGGATGCCGCCGACTTTGGCCGCGGCGTCGATGACGTATTCCGGTTTTTCGTCAACGTAAAATTTTTGCACCGCCGCTGCATCGAGCAGGTCGAGTTCGCTGCGCGTGTGGCCGATGAGATGCGTGAAGCCCGAACGCTCCAGCTCGCGCCAGATGGCGCTGCCCACCAGCCCGCGGTGTCCCGCCACGTAAATGCGTGCGTCCTGCGCAAGTTTCATGGCGACACGATAAATGGTGCGCTGTTTTTAACAAGTATTTCAAATTGGCGAAAGGGCAGGGGCGTGGTAGTGTCCAGCCATGCGAGCTTCTGTTCGATTTCAACCCAACCAACCAGAAGGTGCCATCCACTGACCATGCTTATCGCCAAACAACTTGCGGTTTTTCTCGATAATTCACCCGGAACCCTGGCGCGCGTGTGCGACGCGTTGTGCGAGGCCAAGATAAATATCTTCGCCATCAGCACGAGCGACACAGTGGACCATAACGTCGTCCGGCTGGTGGTGAGCGATTATCGCCGGGCGATGAAAATATTTGAGGAGCACGGCACCCTGGTCGTGGAAAATGATGTGCTGATGATCGAGGGCGACAACAAGCCCGGTTCGCTGGCGAAGATCGCGCACAAGCTGGCGGCGGCAAAGGTCAACATTGATTACGCCTATTGTGCCACGCCACCCAATGCGAAAAAGGGCCTGCTCATCCTGCGCGTGGCCAATGCCGGGAAGGCGCTGAAAGTTTTGAACAGTTGAAGTGACCGGCAGCCACTGACATGGCCCATCCAATTCTTTACGAGATCAACACGCGTTGTTGGTTGCGTGACCTCTCCGCCCAGGCCGGTAAACGTGTCATGCTGGGCATCGTCCCCGAAGCTGAATTCATCCGTTGGCGGGACCTTGGGTTCACCCATATCTGGCTGATGGGCGTCTGGATGACCGGCCCGCTTTGCCGCGAACAGGCTTTGAAGGAGCCTGGATTATTGCAGGCATATTCAGAGGCGTTGCCGGATTGGAAAGAGACGGATGTTTGCGGCTCGCCGTATGCCATCGCCGACTACAAAGTGGCGCGCGAATTTGGCGGAGATTCCGGGTTGAATAAATTTCGGACCAGGCTGAAGGCGCGCGGGATTAAATTGATTTTGGATTTCGTGGGCAACCATCTGGGCCTCGACCACCGTTGGGTCATCGAACGGCCTGATTTGTTTGTGCAAAGCCCAACCGAAGTGCCGGGGACATTTGCGCAGAAGGCCGCTGATGGGATCCATTGGCTGGCCAATGGCAAGGACCCGTATTTTCCACCCTGGACGGACACGGTGCAATTGGACTATCGCCGGCCAAACACGCGCACCGCTATGCAGGAAGTGCTGCAAAGCATCGCAAAGCGCTGTGACGGGGTGCGCTGCGATATGGCGATGTTGATGCTGAACCAGGTCATCGCCCAAACCTGGGCGGCATTTCCAGTGACGAATGAGTTTCTGCAATCCGAGTTCTGGTACGATGCCATTACCATGGTACGGAAGAGACAGGCGGATTTTCTTTTTCTGGCGGAGGCCTATTGGAACCTCGAGGGACGGTTGCAGGAACTTGGCTTCGACTACACCTACGCCAAGGTGCTGTACGACAAAATCGTCCATCACGAAACCGCCGGTGTGCAAAATCATCTGCTGGGCGCGTCGGCGGAGTATGTCGCCGCCAGCGCGCATTTCCTGGAGAACCATGACGAACCGCGAATCGCGGCCAAACTTTCAGAAGAGGAACATGCGCCAGCCGCGCTGCTCAATCTTGGTTTGCCCGGCATGAGATTGTTGCACGAGGGCCAGTTGACCGGTGCGCGCATCAGGATTCCCGTGCAACTGGCGCGCCGTCCCGTGGAGGCGGTCCAGCCAGACATCCAGTCCATGTATGAACGTCTGCTGCGGACGCTGAAGGAATCATCAGTGGGGCAGGGGAGTTTTCATCTGCTGCGACCCGGCGCGGCATGGGCGGGAAATTTTACGAATCAGAATTTTTTCCTCGTACAATGGCAATCGCAGCCGCCGGAATTTGATTTGGTGGTGGTGAACCTCTCGCCATATCGAAGCCAGTGCTATGCGCCGCTACGAGCCACGAATCTTGGAGGGCACAATTGGTCGTTGCGTGATTTGCTGAGCCTGGAGACGCACGAGCGGGCAGGAAGCGATCTGGCGACGCTGGGGCTTTACCTGGAATTGCCGCCGCATGGGGCGCAGTTATTTCATTTTGCGCCCGTGGCTTGAGACTGAGTTGTACGGGCTTCTGCTTTTTGAGGTATGTACGATGATCATTCCAAAAATCACGAAGCACACGACTGCACCGAAAACGCATAACAGTCCTTGGATTGGAGTCAGATAAGGGCCGCAAATACCCCCGACAGCCAGCAATGACCCAAAAAGCAGCAACACACCGATCAGAAAAAAGATGGCCGCAATTATATAATTGCTGATTCGATTCGCCTTTTCGGAGTACAACATAAGTACAAACCAAAATTGTGGTGCGCTGGGTGGTCAAGCAAGCTCAATCAGCACCGTAAATTCACTTGCGTTGATAACTCCAGCCTGTTTCCGTTTCTCACTATGAAGCACACCACGCGCGTTGGGATTTTTGGCATCGGACTGGAGGCTTACTGGGGGCAGTTCAAGGGGCTTGAGCGCCGGCTCGAAGGCTATGTTTCCGAAGTGAGCCGCAAGCTCGAACGTCCGGGAATTAAAGTGGTCAACCTGGGTCTGGTAGATTCGCCTGAAAAGGCGCTTGAGGCAGGACACAAATTTCGCCAGGCGGATGTGGACCTGATTTTTTTATATGTCACGACGTATGCCTTGTCGTCCACGGTGTTGCCGGTGGTGCAACGCGCCAAAGTGCCGGTCATCATCCTGAATCTTCAACCGGCGGCGGCGATCGATTACGAGCGCTTCAACCAGATGGGCGACCGCACGGCGATGACGGGCGAATGGCTGGCGCATTGCTCGGCGTGTCCGGTGCCGGAAATAGCGAATGTTTTCAATCGCGCGCGCATTCCGTTTCACCAGATCACCGGCACGTTGCAGGACGATCCGCTGTGCTGGAATGAAGTGGATGCGTGGATAGACGCGGCGCGCGTGGCGGGTGTGATGTCGCACAACCGTCTCGGGCTCATGGGACATTATTATGGCGGCATGTTGGATATCGCGTCAGATCTCACGCAACATTGTGCCACATTCGGCGGTCACATGGAGATAGTGGAAGTGGATGAGCTGGCGGCGTTGCGCCGGGACGTTTCCGCGACCCGGATTAAAGCGCGCGTCGCTGATTTCAAGAGAATTTTCGAAGTGCAACCGGATTGCGCGCCAAAGGAATTGGAGCGTGCGGCGAGAACTTCCGTGGCGCTCGACCGGTTGGTGAAAGAGCACGACCTGGGGTCGCTGGCGTATTATTACATGGGCACGGGTAATGCCGACAACGAGGACACCATCAGTTCTATCATCCTGGGCAATTCGTTGCTCACGGCGCGTGGTGTGCCGGTAGCCGGCGAATATGAAGTGAAGAATGTGCAGGCGATGAAGATCATGGATTCGTTCGGCGTGGGTGGATCCTTCACGGAATATTACGCGATGGATTTCAATGATGACGTGGTGTTGATGGGACACGACGGTCCCGGGCACATCAAGATCGCTCAGGGCAAAACAAAAGTGCGTCCGCTCAACGTGTACCACGGTAAAGTGGGCCGGGGACTCTCGGTGGAAATGTCGGTGAAACACGGACCGGTGACATTGCTTTCGCTTGTGCAGACCGTGGATGGCAGGTTGAAGTTGCTGGTGGCCGAGGGCGAATCTGTGCCGGGCCCTATTTTGGAGATCGGCAACACCAACAGCCGTTATCGGTTCAGCATCGGCGCGCGGAGATTTGTGAACGATTGGAATGCACATGGACCGGCGCACCATTGCGCGGTGGGGGTTTCGCATATCGCCGGTAAAATCGACAAGCTGGGGAAATTGCTGGGTATCGAAATCGCGCGCGTATGCTAAAAAATCTTTTAACCCTGATTATTACGGCGGTGTTTTTGAGTTCTGCATCAGCAGCGCCTTCAGCGCACACGGGATCTTCCGGCGCAGACGACCGCGCTTTCCTCATCCAAACCCTGACGCAGGTGGCCGGGCCCGTCCTGACGGCGGGGGCCGATGCGCGGCTTAAAAGCGGGTTGCCTGCTCCTGCCTGGGAACGTGATCGCACTAATTATGCGCCGCTGGAAGCGCTCGGCAGAACCATCGCGGGAATTTCACCATGGCTTGAGTTGGGTGAAGACAAAACTGGCGAAGGCCAATTGCGCGCAAAATTTATTGATCTTTCGGTCAAAGCCATCGCCAATGGAACGGACCCACATTCCCCAGACTTTTTGAATTTTATCAATGGGTCGCAGCCGCTGGTAGACGCGGCATTTCTTGCGCAAGGACTGCTGCGCGCTCCTAAAAATCTATGGGGGCGGCTGGATGGCAACCAACGGAGCAATGTTGTGGCGGCTTTGAAATCGACACGGGTCATCAAGCCTTATGAAAATAATTGGCTGCTGTTTTCGGCAATGATCGAGACGGCGCTGTGGCAATTCACCGGCGAATGTGAAACGAATCGTATCGCATACGCGGTGCAAAAACACATGGACTGGTATTTGGGCGATGGAACTTACGGCGACGGGACGGAGTATCATTGGGATTATTACAACAGTTATGTCATCCAGCCGATGCTGCTGGAGATTTTGCGGGCATGCAGGGAAAAGAAACATCCGCTGGGAGAACTTTATCCCAAAGTGCTGTTGCGCGCGCAACGGTATGCGGTGGTGCAGGAGCGGATGATTTCGCCGGAAGGCACTTTTCCAGTCATCGGCCGTTCGAGTGCGTATCGGTTCGGCGCATTCCAACACCTGGCGACGATGGTGTTGTTGCATGAATTGCCGGAAGAATTGAAACCCGGGGCCGTGAGGAGCGGTTTAACGACCGTCGTCCGACGTATGATGGCAGCGCCGTGGACGTTCGATGAGCATGGCTGGTTGCAGGTAGGTGCGGTTGGGACTCAACCTGCGATCCGTGAGCCGTATATTTCTGTTGGCAGCTTGTATTTGTGCCTCACCGGCCTGGTGGAATTGGGTTTGCCGGCGGATGATCTGTTTTGGGTTTCGCCAGCCGAACCATGGTCGCAAAAAAGAATCTGGTCAGGAGAAAATACTGCCGCCGATCACGCTTACGAGGAAAAGAAAAAATAGAACCCCTTAAAATTTTTAGACAGGCTCTAAACGACTTCGCGATAGCAAAACGCCATGAAGAGTCCGAGCACGATGACGAACCCCGGCCACGCTGTCCGGGCCAGGCGATCGGAGAATACGCCGCGCAAATTGAACCAGCGAATGGTTCCGGCAAATAAGCCAAACATCCCAAAGAACGCATGTTGAACGTTGATGAGATTGGTTAGCTCCTGCGAAGTGTTGTAATTCGAATGGGCGTGACCGAGCAGTAACAGACTGCCAAAGATCATGAGTACCGGCAGCGCATAACCGAGCGGGCGTTTCTCGGCCGGATGTTTCAAGTCGCGCCAGCCGAGCCAGGCCAATATGAATATCATGATGGCCCCGATCTGATGCTCAATCAGTGTGGGGTCAATGAATGCGTCTGCCAGGCTCACTTTGCGCAGAATCCAGACTTCCGGGTCCGCCGCGACGGCAATGAAGATTCCGAAGGGAACCAGACAAAAGGGCCAGAGTCTTCCGGGCCATTTGTTATCGGACCCGCTGAGACTTTGAGCGAGCCAACAGAGCCCGAGGGCCAGGACCGCCACGCCGGACCAGTTATGGGTGAATTCAGCATAGCGCAGATCATCCGAGGTGCGTTCCACCGCGCCATAAAACGCCTGGGGATTGACGATATGAGTCTGGGGCAGATGGACGGTGGTAAAAAGTGCCTGCGATTGGGAACCGGTCAGAGTGAGATAAGATTCCCCGCGTGGCGGCGAAACGGAGGCCAGGATTCCGGCCACGATCAAAACCAGCAATCCAGCCGTAACCTCGAGTTCCAGCGTGCGGCCAAAACGTTGAAGTAACGATTCGCGATCCTGAGCCGGTTTTTCTTTTCGAGCATCAAGCAAAGCCGGGCGAATCCTTTTATAGTTCACGTAGCCCGCGTAGAGCAGGGGAACGATGAATAAGAGTTTGACCATCAAGGTGAGGCCATATGCGGAAGTGGGTATCGCCGATGGGTTCACTAAAAATCGAACAGCGGCGAATACGCCGGAAGCCGCGATCAAAATGACCGCGCTGAAAGCGATCGGTGAAAAACGTCTCACCACTTCCGCTAAAAAACGCATGTTTGAATCTGCCGTGGCGGATTCAACGAGACGGCGGGCGAGCAGCAGATGGATCAACGGCCCAAGCCAGATCGAAGCGGCGAGGAGATGGGCAAACTCCACGGTCACAGCCGCGCCCTGTCCGGTTGGTTGCGCCGCGGCGTGGCAGACTAATCCGGCAAAGGTTGTGGCGGTCAATCCCAGTGCTAAAACCAGCCACCATTTCGCGCAGCCGCGCAACCGAACAGCGGCGGCCATCAATAGCATGGCGATGATGCGGCCAACGGAAAGATTGCCGACGTGCGTTATCGTCGCAAAGCGCCAGACGGTGGCCGGACTGACGCCGGCAAAAATCGTTTTGTATTCAGCCTCGGCAACATCAACAAACAGATTGAGAAAGGAGGCCAGCGCGCCAAACACTGCGGCGAGGAATATCCAACGCGTAACCGACGCCTCTAGTTTGATGGCGAGATCCGGCAGAGCGCCATCACGACCGATACGGCGGCAGGCGGGAAAGAAAATCGCGAGCATGAAGAAGGTGCCGCCCACGGCGACCACCAGTCCACATAATTGCAAGGCGTGCAGGGCCGAGTGTTCCACGCTATTTGGGTGCGAGAATCTGGAAGGTAATCCGTCCCGGGGCCGTGTGACCATCACGCGAAAGTACGCGATAATCCACGATGAAATCCCCGGGCTTGAGCGCTTTCAGGGCGACGATGAGATGATTGCGGCTTTTCTCATCCACCTTTGGATCTCCTATGGCCAGGTTCGTGTGCTGTTTGGCGTTCAATTCGGTCGCGGAATATACTTCGACGGTATTAAATCCTTCATCGAGCAGTTCATTGAACCAAAGCTCCACCTGGGCAGGGGCATCCTTCAGGCTGGCCTTGTTTTCCGGGGAAGACATTGTAAGTTGAGCGTGGGCGAAAGCGGAATGGGCGGCGAGAAGCGCAACCAGCCAAACGGCGCAAACCATGCCAGAGGATTTTGCCATTGCTTTTCGCAGTATCGAATTCGTCATAAAATAGCTTATAGGGCAAATCTGATTTGGCGTCAACGCCCTGCGTTAGTATTCGCCCAGCTTAACTAATTCTGGCGCGTTAAAATATTATTAAATGATTTATTGCGAAGTCCGTGGAATCAGGTAAAAACTTTAAGAATTTTACGGTTCAATCCGTAATAAACTGGCAGTGATGACGAGCGAAAAAGAAATTTTGAACACGAACGAACCGGCGGTGCAACTTGGGCTGCCGCCCAAGCAGGGACTTTACGACCCGCAATTCGAACACGAAGCGTGCGGCGTGGGCTTTGTCGTCAATATGAAGGGGCGCAAGTCGCACCAGCTCATCACCGACGCGCTGCAACTCCTTGTCAATCTGGATCATCGCGGGGCTTGCGGCTGTGAGGCGAACACGGGTGATGGCGCGGGCATCCTCATGCAGACGCCCCATTCGTTTTTTGCGCGCGTCACGGAGAAGCTTGGCTTTAAGTTGCCGGAACCCGGCCAGTATGGCGTTGGCATGTTGTTCATGCCTAAGAACCCGTCCGAACGCGAAACGGTGAAGACCGTGTTCGCGAAAATCGTTTCCGACGAAGGCCAGACGTTGCTTGGCTGGCGGGATGTTCCAACCAGCAATTCCTCCCTGGGTAAAACCGCCGTCGCTTCCGAACCGCACATGATGCAGGTATTCGTGGGGCGCAATGCAACATTGAAAGATGACGCGGCGTTCGAACGAAAGCTTTACGTCATCCGCAAAGTTGCCGAACAGAAGCTTCGTTATGCAGATAAAATTGCGGGCGGAAAATGGTTCTACGTCTCGAGCCTGTCCTACAAAACGGTTGTCTACAAAGGCATGCTCATGCCGGAGCAGGTCGCGAAATACTATCCCGACCTCAGTGACCCGGGCATGGTGACCGCGCTGGCGCTGGTGCATTCGCGTTTTTCAACGAATACCTTCCCGAGCTGGGACCGGTCGCACCCGTACCGTTACATTGCGCACAACGGTGAGATCAACACCTTGCGCGGCAATATTAATTGGATGCACGCCGGCGAAAAGAATTTTGTTAGTGAGAGCTTCGGCGACGATATCAAAAAGATTTTGCCGGTCATCAATACGGACGGCAGCGACTCCGCGATGTTCGACAACGCCCTGGAATTATTGGTGATGGCGGGCCGTGAATTGCCGCACGCGATGATGATGATGATCCCCGAACCCTGGGAGAATCACGAGAGCATGTCGGCGGAGAAACGTGCGTTCTACGAATATCATTCCTGCCTCATGGAACCGTGGGATGGCCCGGCGTCCATCGCCTTCACCGATGGTAAAATCATCGGTGCGTGCCTGGACCGGAATGGTCTGCGTCCTTCGCGTTATTACGTTACGAAAGACGACATGGTCATCATGGCCTCGGAAGCCGGGGTGCTGGCCGTGGAGCCGGATCGGGTTGCGTCGAAAGGCCGATTACAGCCGGGCAGGATGTTTCTTGTGGATATTGATCAGGGGCGGATCATCGCCGACGAAGAGCTCAAAAACCGTTATGCCAAGGCGCATCCTTATCAAACCTGGCTCGATGAACATCACGTGCTGCTCAAGGATCTGCCAGAGCCTTCGGAACGCACGGAACCGATGCATCGCCGGGTGATACAACGCCAGCAGGCATTTGGTTACACCTTCGAGGACCTCCGGTTCATCATCGGGCCGATGGCCAATGACGGTGTGCAGCCGCTCGGTTCCATGGGCACCGACACGCCACTGGCGGTTTTGTCGAACAAGCCGCAGTTGCTTTACAATTATTTCAAACAATTGTTCGCGCAGGTCACCAATCCGCCGATCGATCCCATCCGTGAAGAGATCATCACCTCGACCGAGACGATGGTCGGGTCACGCGGCGGCTTGTTGAATCCCAAGCCGGAAAGCTGTGCGCTCATCAAGCTGGAGCATCCGATCCTGACCAATGACCAATTGGAAAAGTTGCGCCAGGTGGACCACCACCACTTCAAAGCACTGACGGTCCCCATCTTATTCAATGCGGCGGATGGCGCCAAAGGCCTCGAGGCTGCGCTGGAAGAAATGTTCAAGGCAACCGATGAGGCGATCAAGGAAGGTCATAATATTGTGATCCTCTCTGACCGCGATATCGGGCCGCAACGGGCGCCGATCCCGGCTTTGCTGGCCGTCGCGGGTTTGCATCACCATCTGATCCGCGAAGGCACACGTTCGAAAGTCGGCATTGTTCTGGAATCGGGCGAGCCGCGCGAGGTGCATCATTTTGCATTGCTCATCGGTTACGGTTGCAGCGCTATCAATCCGTATCTGGCGTTCGACACTCTGGATGATTTGATCCATGAGGGTCTGCTGACCAATACCGACCATAAAACCGCAATCAAGAAGTACATCAAAGCCGCCATCAAAGGAGTTGTGAAAACAATGGCCAAGATGGGCATATCCACGATCCAGAGTTATCGTGGGGCGCAGATTTTTGAAGCGGTCGGCCTCAACAGCGAGGTGGTGGACCGTTATTTCACCTGGACGCCTTCGCGGATACAGGGCATTGGCCTGGAGGTGATAGCGAAGGAGGTTCTCTCGCGCCATCATCATGCATTTCCGGATCGCCAGGTGAACGGCGTTCTGGATGCCGGCGGCCAATATCAATGGCGCGATAACGGCGAATACCATTTGTTCAATCCCCAAACGATCCACAAGCTTCAGATCGCCTGCCGTCTGAACAGCGATAAAGTTTATCGCGAATACGCAGATTTGATCAACAAACAGGCGGAGCACCTTTGCACCCTGCGCGGTCTGCTGGATTTTAAATTTGCCGAAAATCCGATCCCGATCGAGCAGGTTGAATCCATTGAGACTATCGTAAAACGCTTCAAGACCGGTGCGATGAGCTACGGTTCCATCAGCAAGGAAGCACACGAAGCCCTGGCGATCGCGATGAATCGTCTCGGCGGGCGCAGCAACACGGGCGAGGGCGGTGAAGACCCCGCGCGTTACGTTTTGGAATCGAACGGTGATTCAAAAAATTCCGCGATCAAACAGGTTGCCAGTGGACGGTTCGGCGTGACGAGCAATTATCTCGTCAACGCGAAAGAATTGCAGATCAAGATGGCGCAAGGCGCCAAACCCGGCGAAGGTGGCGAGTTGCCCGGTAAAAAGGTATTTCCTGAAATTGCAAAGACGCGCGGCACTACGGCTGGCGTGGGCCTGATTTCCCCGCCGCCGCATCATGACATCTATTCGATCGAAGATCTGGCCGAGTTGATCCATGACCTGAAGAACTCGAACCGCAACGCGCGCATCAGCGTGAAGCTGGTAGCGGAAGTGGGTGTAGGCACCATTGCTGCGGGCGTCTCCAAAGCGCATGCGGATGTCGTCCTGATCTCCGGTCACGACGGCGGAACGGGCGCCTCGCCGCTGTCATCCATCAAACACGCGGGCGCACCGTGGGAATTGGGCCTGGCGGAAACACACCAGACGCTGGTGTTGAACAATCTGCGCAGCCGTATCTATGTGGAAACGGATGGCCAGTTGAAGACTGGTCGCGACGTGGCCGTGGCCGCGCTCCTCGGCGCGGAGGAATTTGGTTTTGCTACCGCGCCGCTGGTGGCGCTGGGCTGCATTATGATGCGGGTTTGCCATTTGAACACATGTCCGGTCGGTGTCGCCACACAGAACCCGAAATTGCGTGAGCGTTTCGCTGGCGATCCTGCGCATGTCGTGAATTTCATGCGGTTCATCGCGCAGGAACTTCGCGAAATCATGGCCAGATTGGGTTTCCGGACCATCAACGAAATGGTGGGTCGCACCGACAAATTGGTTCCCTGGAAGGCAATCGAACATTGGAAGGCCCATGGCCTCGACCTCACGCCGATTTTATATCAACCGGAAGCCGGGCCGGAAGTGGGCCGGTATCGCCAGATGGATCAGGATCACGGCCTGGAGAAATCGCTCGACCTGACGCATTTGTTGGAAGCATGCAAACCCGCGATTGAACGCGGCGAAAAGGTTCGCGCCGAATTTCCTATCCGCAATGTCAATCGGGTGGTCGGAACGATAACGGGCAGTGAGATCACGAAGCGCTATGGTTCTACGGGGCTGCCCGAAGACACGTTGCAGCTCAAATTCAAGGGCAGCGCCGGACAGAGTTTTGGTGCGTTTGTGCCCAAAGGGATGACGCTCGAACTTGAAGGTGATGCGAATGACTATTTTGGCAAGGGTTTGAGTGGTGGAAAGCTCATCGTTTACCCGCCGAAAGGTTCCACCTTTAAAGCTGAAGAAAATATCATCATTGGCAACGTGGCCCTTTACGGTGCGACGGCTGGTGAGATTTTTGTCGGAGGCATGGCGGGAGAACGGTTCGGGGTCCGCAACTCGGGAGTGAACGCAGTGGTGGAAGCGATCGGGGACCATGGATGTGAATACATGACGGGCGGGCGCGTGGTAGTGCTGGGCAAGACCGGGCGCAATTTTGCCGCCGGCATGAGCGGCGGCATCGCCTACATCCTCGATGAAGACGGCGATTTCAAAACGCGCTGCAACATGGAACTCGTCGGGCTCGAGAAATTGGAAGACGCCGATGAGATAGAAGCTGTCTGGAAATTGATCCAGCGTCATCAGACCTACACAAAGAGTGAACGCGCGGCCAAGATTTTGGCGGGCTGGAACAGCCTGGTGCCGAAATTCGTGAAAGTCCTGCCGAAGGATTATGCGCGGGTCTTGAAGAAGCTGAAGGAAGCGGAAGAGCAGGGATTGACGGGCGACGAGGCGATCATGGCCGCTTTTGAAGCGAACATCCGTGACGTGGCGCGCGTGGGTGGCGGTTAATTCATTTCAACAGAAATCAGAGAATGGGCAAACCAGAAGGATTTTTAGAATTTTTACGCGAACTGCCGAAGGATCGACCGGCGGCGGAACGGGTCGCGGATTGGAAGGAATTTCATCATCACATGCCGGAGGCAGACCTGCGCAAGCAGGGTGCGCGCTGCATGGATTGCGGGATTCCCTTCTGCCACACCGGCCAGCTTGTCAGCGGCATGGCGAGCGGATGCCCGATCCACAATCTGATCCCTGAATGGAACGACCTGGTCTATCGCGGTTTGTGGAAAGAAGCGCTAGAGCGGCTGCACAAGACCAATAATTTTCCTGAATTCACGGGCCGCGTTTGCCCTGCACCCTGTGAAGGTTCCTGTGTGCTGGGAATGAACAATCCGGCCGTCACGATCAAAAATATCGAATGCAGTATCATTGATCACGGCTGGGAAAATGGATGGGTAAAACCGGAATCCCCGAGAAAACGCACCGGAAAAAAGGTCGCGGTCATCGGTTCCGGCCCGGCGGGATTGAGCGCGGCTGCGCAGTTGAACCGGGCAGGGCACGAGGTGACGGTATTTGAACGCGCGGACCGGCCCGGCGGGTTGCTCATGTATGGCATTCCCAACATGAAGCTGGATAAGGAACAAGTAGTTTTGCGCCGGTTGAAGTTGCTCGAAGAAGAGGGAATCAAGTTTGTTTGCAACACCGAGGTGGGGATAAATTATCCGGCAGAAATGTTGCTGAAGGTTTATGATGCCACCGTTTTGGCGACCGGTGCGACAAAGCCGCGCGACCTGCCAATCGAAGGCCGCAACCTGAAGGGAATCCATTTTGCGATGGAATTTTTGACGGGGAACACGAAGGCGGTTCTGGACCAACACAAGAATGGGAATTTCATCGATGCCACTGGCAAGGATGTTGTGGTCATCGGTGGTGGAGATACCGGCACAGATTGCGTTGGAACTTCGATGCGCCACGGGTGCCGCAGCCTGGTGCAGGTAGAGATACTGCCCAAACCGCCGTTGGATCGCGCCAAGGACAATCCCTGGCCGGAATGGCCGAAGGTCTACAAGATGGATTACGGGCAGGAGGAAGCGGCGGCCAAATTCGGCGCCGACCCGCGTGTCTATCTTACTACGGCCACGAAATTCGAAGATGATGGCCATGGCCAGGTCAAAGCTGTCCATACCGTACAAGTCGAATGGACGAAGAACGACAAAGGCCAGTTCATCCCCAAAAATGTGCCGGGCACGGAACGCATTTTGCCGGCCCAACTCGTGTTACTGGCGATGGGCTTCCTTGGACCGGAACAACAGTTGCTTGAGTCCCTCGGGGTTGAACGCGACCCGCGTTCAAACGCGAAGGCTGACTTCGAAAAATACAATACCAGCGTCAAAGGCGTCTTTGCCTGTGGCGATTGTCGTCGTGGCCAAAGTCTGGTGGTCTGGGCCTTTAACGAAGGCCGTGGGGCCGCACGCGAATGCGATCGTTTTCTGATGGGCTCAACGGATTTGCCGTAGTGCCTTTCGAATATTCTTTTCGACCCGCATAGCCAGCGCTGTGCGGGTTTTCCTTTTCATTCGCCCGATGATTGCAGTGCTGCTACGATGACTGCGATTAACGAAATGTCTGCCCACACCCATAAGACCGTCGCGACCAACGGTGATGCGAAGCAAGCTGATGGACATGCCGGGCAATTGAAGTCTGCGATTGAAGTCCTCGAGCAGGCAGCGAAAAACCGGACGTTGCTGGCAAAGCTTTCGCCGGAAGAATTCAGTCGTCTGCTCACCGCCGCCGGAGCCATTTATTGTCCGGATGTGAGCGAACGACGGCGGCTGGTAAAAACCAAAGCCCGCCAGCGCAAAGCGGAGAAATTGCAACGCGACCAGTCCAAACTCAATGAGACGGGCATCCGAAAGCTGCGACGTGAAAAGGTTTTCACCACGCCAAATGTATTTCCACCTGAAGGATTCGAGCAGCAGGAAATAAAGGACCAGCCGGAGTTTCGCGAAGTCGTTGAACCGCAGAACTGTTACATCTGTAAACAGGACTATTCGACGATCCATCATTTCTATGACCAGCTTTGTCCCGCATGTGCGGAATTGAATTTCCGCAAACGCACGGAGACCGCCGACCTGCATGGTCGCGTAGCGCTGCTGACGGGCGGGCGGGTGAAGATCGGTTATCAGGCGGGCGTTAAATTATTGCGTGCCGGAGCGCACCTGATCGTCAGCACACGTTTCCCGCGCGACTCGGCGTTGCGTTACGCTGCAGAACCGGATTTCAAAGAATGGGGGCATCGTCTGGAGATTTTTGGGCTCGATCTGCGCCATACGCCGAGCGTAGAGGCTTTTTGCAAGCATCTGCTCACAACCCGTTCACGGTTGGATTTCATCATCAATAACGCCTGCCAGACAGTGCGCCGGCCGCCGGACTTCTACCAGCACATGATGGAGCGGGAGAATGGTCCGCTTCACGAGATGCCAGAAGAAGCGCGAAAGTTGCTGGGCGCTTATGAAGGCTTGCGTGGCTATCATCTGCTGCCGGAAGGTGATTCGGTTGCGCTCGGAGTTCCGCCTTTAGGCGGTTCGGTCGCCGTGCCGCCTAAAGGCGGAACTCCAAGCCATAGAATGTCGGATGTTGCGGGGCTGACCCATGCGGCAGCGTTGTCTCAAGTGCCATTGTTGCCGGATGAGTTGGCGGCGCAGAAGGATTTGTTCCCCGAAGGCCGGCTCGACCAGGACCTGCAACAGGTTGATTTGCGTGAACGTAATTCCTGGCGGTTGATGCTGGCGGAGGTTCCGGCGGTGGAATTGCTGGAAGTGCAACTCGTGAATGCCATCGCGCCATTTATCCTGAATGCGCGACTGAAGCCGTTGATGATGCGGACGCCTGAGCGGGACAAGCACGTCGTGAACGTCTCGGCGGTGGAAGGGCAATTTTACCGGAAGTTCAAGACCACCCGGCATCCGCATACGAACATGGCCAAAGCCGCGCTGAACATGATGACCCGGACGTCAGCAGCGGAATATGAGGCCGACGGCATTCACATGAATAGCGTCGATACGGGATGGGTGACGGATGAAGACCCGGTGCAGATAGCCGCCCGCAAGGTGAAGGACCATCAATTTCATCCGCCATTAGATATCGTGGACGGCGCTGCGCGCATCGTTGACCCGATCATCGCCGGTTTCAACACCGGTGACCACGTTTGGGGGAAATTCTTAAAAGACTACCGGCCCACTGATTGGTGAAAAAATAAATGTCTGATTTCGCGTCCATCGGCCATAACTAAGCGAATGACCGATGTGAGCGACCTGGAGCTATTGCGGTGTTATCACCGTGAAGGCTCGGAAACAGCCTTTGCCGAACTGGTTCAACGGCATCTCAGCCTGGTTTATTCGGCGGCGTTCCGGCACGTTGGCATTGCCGCGCACGCCGAGGAAGTCACGCAGGCAGTTTTCATCATTCTTGCCCACAAAGCCGGCAGCCTGCGTTCGGGCATCATCCTGGAAAGCTGGCTCTACACAACTACGCGGCTCACAGCATTGAGTTTTCTGCGCGGAGAACGCCGTCGTCAATTTCGTGAACAGGAGGCCTATATGCGATCCACTCTTCAGGAAACCACCCATGATTCAGCCTGGGATCAACTTGCGCCGCTTCTGGACGAAGGCATGTCGCGCCTTGGCAAAAAAGACCGGGACGCCGTGATGCTGCGTTTTTTTAAGGACAAAAGCCTGCGCGAAGTCGCGACCATATTATACGTAAATGAGACGGCAGCGCAAAAGCGCGTACACCGGGCCGTGGAAAAACTGCGACAGTTTTTCCTTAGACGCGGAATAATTCTCCCGGCAGCGGCCTTAACGGCAGCGATCTCCGCCAATTCCGTTCGAGCCGCACCGGCGACAATGGTGAAAACAATTACTGCCGTCGCACTGGCCAAGGGCGCGGCGGCGTCTACTTCAACCCTAACCCTCATTAAAGGAGCATTGAAAATTATGGCATGGACAAAAGCAAAAATGGCAGTTGTGGTCTGTCTGGGCGTAATTTTCGCCGCCGGAACAACAACTATCGTGGTAACGGAAATGAGCAGCCGGCCAACCTCTTACAAGGGCAAGCCACTAAATGAATGGTTAAAGAATTTGGATGACCAACACCCCGGTCAGGCCAATGATGACGCGGAAGAGGCAGTCCGTCATATCGGGAAAAATGGCCTTCCTCTAATCATTAGTTTGTTGCCATTAAAAAATCCGATGCACCATAGCGCTGTATTGGCCTGTCAAATACTTGGTCCTGACGCCACGCCTGCCATTCCGGCTTTGATGAAGCTGCTTAACGACGGTTACGCACGCGGGTATGTGGGTGTTGCCATGGGCCGAATCGGACAGGAGGCCATTGTTCCTTTAACCATGGCACTTACCAATGAGGATGTTTTGGTGCGAGAAGAGGTCGCCAGTGGCCTGGGTTATATGCAGTCTTATTCCGGGAAAAGTGAAATTCAGATGTCCAAAGCAATATCCACGCTGGTCACTTGTCTTGCTGATAAATCTCCCTATGTACGTACTTTGGCAGCCAGGTCACTAGGGGAAATAAAGGAAAACGAAACAACGGTTGTTCCTGTTTTGATCGAGAGCCTTAATGATCCGGACTTCCAGACCCGATGGAATGCCTGCCTGGCATTGGGTAAATTTGGAACGCGGGCGGCATCGGCCGTTCCGTCACTATTGGCCACATTACAGGACAAAAATACGAGCGTTCGAGCCACTGCGGCAATTGCGTTGGTGGAAATTGAACCGGATAATGCCGCGCAAATTGACTCGCTGATGCCTGTCTTGATCGAGAACATCGACGGTCTCGGCGTGCACAAAGATGTGAATTTTCGTTCAACAACGGCTGTGGCATTATCGCTTTGCGGGGAAAAGGCCAAACGGGCGATTCCAACGCTATTAAAGGCTGTTCAAAATACTTCCGGCTATGAGCAGCAGGAAATTCTGGAGGCTCTCGGCAAAATTGACCCAACCGCTGCGGCAAACAAGGATTCGCAATAAAATTAGGGCGGGGTGATTTGGACTCAATTACTGTCAGGTTCTTCTCAAACCATTTTACACGCCGCCTGCGCATTGTATAATGTCCTTCTGTGAGTTCACCAAAGCGCCAACGGGTCGTTTGCGGCATGAGCGGAGGAGTCGATTCCTCGGCGACGGCGGCGCTTTTGCTGGAGCAGGGGTATGATGTCATCGGCATCACGCTGAAACTATGGCCACAGGATTGTGTGAACCGGGCTGAGGACAAGTGCTGCGGCCCCCAGGCGGTCACGGATGCCCGAAGCGTCTGCCATAAGTTAGGCATTCCTTATTATCTGATCGATGAGGCGGCGGAATTCCAGAAGCACGTCATCCAATATTTCGCCGACGAATACAAGGCCGGTCGCACTCCGAATCCCTGCGTGATGTGCAACCAGAACCTGAAGTTCGGGCGGCTGATTGACCGGGCGACACAGCTTGGCGCGGATTTCATTGCCACCGGCCATTTTGCGAGGATTGAAAAGAGCGCGGATGGCGCCCGTTATCTGCTGAAGCGCGGACGCGATCTGCGCAAGGACCAGAGTTATTTTCTGTTTTCATTGCGGCAGGACCAGTTGGCTCGCGCCATTTTTCCGCTGGGTGAAAAGACCAAGAGTGACACGCGTGAGGTGGCGCGGCATTGCAATCTCAAAACCGCTGACAAGGAAGAGAGCATGGAGATCTGCTTCGTGCCGGATAATAATTACGGTGGATTTCTCCGGCAGGCGAATCTGGTGCAGAAACATCGCGGCGAGATCACGGATGTTCACGGGCATGTACTGGGTCACCATGATGGGATTGAGTTTTACACCATCGGCCAGCGCAAAGGCCTTGGCATCACGACTCCCAAGCCGGTGTATGTCATCGAACTGGATGCGGAGACTAACCGCGTGATGGTGGGTGATGAGTCTGCGCTGGATCGTGATGAATTTACCGCCGAACGTTGCAACTGGCATCCGTTCGACAAGCTGACAGAACCCATCGAAGTCACTGCCAAGATCCGTTATAATCATCCAGGCACACCGGCGACGTTGACGCCGGTCGGCGACGGCACCGTCAAGGCAAGACTACACGTAGCGCAACGCGCCATCACGCCCGGCCAGGCTGCGGTATTCTATCAGGATGATCTGGTCGTCGGTGGCGGCTGGATCAAACGATAGCAACGCAGTTGGCGCGTATTTAAAGCAAAAAGGCGGGCTGTTTCCAGCCCGCCTTCTTGTTGATTATTTATGAGCCTTAGCCCGCTGCCGGTTCTTCGACGGCATCGGTCGGTTCAGGCGCGGGTTCATCTTCCGGCACTTCGACGAGCGGCTTGAGTTGCACCTTGCGGTGGTAGTCAAAGCCGGTTCCGGCGGGGATGATGTGACCCATGATGACGTTTTCCTTGAACCCGCGGAGGTAATCCACGCGGGCGCGGGTGGCGGCTTCGGTAAGGACACGGGTGGTGTCCTGGAAGCTGGCGGCGCTGAGGAAGCTTTCGGTTTCCAGCGAGGCCTTGGTGATGCCGAGCAACACGGGTGAGGCTTCAGCCGGCTTGCCACCCATCTTGTCGACGCGCTCATTCTCTTCCTCGAACTCCAGCTTGTCGATCTGTTCGCCCCAGAGGAATGAAGTATCACCGGGTTCGGTGATGCGAACCTTGCGCAACATCTGGCGCACGATGGTTTCAATGTGCTTGTCGTTGATGGTCACACCCTGCAGGCGATAGACCTCCTGCACTTCGTTGACGAGATGCTCCTGCAATTCCTGCGGTCCACAGACCTCGAGAATTTCGTGCGGATCCATCGGGCCTTCGGTGAGTTGCTGTCCTTTTTTGACAAAGTCGCCCTTGAACACAATGACGTGCTTGCCGATGGGGATGAGGTGTTCCTCTTCCGCATTGGTTTGCGCGTCTTTGATGACGATGCAGCGCTTGCCGCGAACGCTGGCACCGAAATCCACGACCCCGTCGATCTTGGAGATTTCGGAAGCGTCTTTCGGACGGCGCGCTTCGAACAATTCGGCCACACGCGGAAGACCGCCCGTGATGTCCTTGGTCTTGGATGTTTTGCGCGGTGTCTTGGCCATGAGCGTACCGGCCACGATCTTGTCGCCTTCATTCACGACGATGTGTGCGGCTGAAGGAATGGGATAGTTAGCGGCAACATCGCCTGATTCGTCCATGATGATGATTTGCGGATGCAGGTCTTCTTTGTGTTCGATAACAACCATGGCTTCCTGGCCGGTAGTTTCGTCAGTTTCCTGTTTCATCGTCACACCTTCGATGATGTCATGGAACTTAATCTTGCCGGCTTTTTCAGAGAGAATTGGGACGTTGTACGGATCCCATTGCACAAAGGTTTCACCCTTCTTGACCTTGCTGTTATCCGGCACAGAGATGACTGCGCCGATGACAATCGTATGATTTTCCAGTTCCCGGCCGTCTTCGCCGAGGATGGACACGGTGCCGTTCTTGTTAAGGACGATGCTGTTGCCGTCTTCCAGTGTGACGACACGGAGTTCATTATAACGGATTTGGCCGTCGAATTTGGCTTTGATCTGCGGCACCTTGAACACCTGTGATGCGGTACCACCGATATGGAACGTACGCATCGTCAACTGTGTTCCCGGTTCGCCGATGGATTGTGCCGCGATGATGCCGGTGGCTTCACCGAGCTTGACCGGCAGACCGGTCGCCAGGTTGCGGCCGTAGCAATGGATGCAAACGCCGTGTTTGCTTTCACAAGTGAGCACAGAGCGGATCTTGACCTTCTCTACGCCTGCGGTCTCAATGGCTTTGCCTTTGATTTCGTCAATCTCTTCATTCGAACGAACCAAATATTCCTTCGGGTTCTGTGGATTCTTGATGTCGTCTGACGAGAAGCGCCCGACGAGACGATCAGCGAGCTTCACGACTTCGTCTTCACCCTCGTAAATGGCCTGCACCCAGATGCCATTGGTCGTTCCGCAATCCTGTTCGCGGATGATGACGTCTTGCGCCACGTCCACGAGTTTGCGGGTCATATAACCTGAGTCGGCCGTCTTGAGCGCCGTATCGGCCAAACCTTTGCGGGCGCCGTGCGTTGAAATGAAGTATTCCAACACTGTAAGGCCTTCGCGGAAGTTCGAGAGAATCGGTTTCTCAATGATATCGCCACTGGGCTTGGCCATGAGGCCGCGCACACCGGCGAGCTGGCGCACTTGTTGTTTGTTACCACGAGCGCCGGAATCAACCATCAGGAATACAGGGTTGAATTCCTTCTTGCCCTGGTTGGCCTTAAGCGTATCGAACATGACGTTCGAGATCTTGTCGGTCGCGTGGGTCCAGATATCAACAATTTTGTTGTAGCGCTCGCCGGAGGTGATGACACCTTTGCGATGCTGCTTTTCAACTTCTTTGATCTGCTTCTGGGCTTCTTCGATCTCCTGCGTCTTTTCCTTCGGGATGATCATGTCATCGATACCGATGGACACGCCGGCTTTCGTAGCTTCACGGAAACCGAGTTCCTTGAGCTTATCAAGCATGATGACGGTCTTTTCATGGCCAGCATTCTTGTAACAGCGCCAGATCAAATCACCGAGATGACTCTTGCCGCACACCTTGTTGTAGAAACCGAGTTCGTCGGGCCAGATTTCACTGAAACGGACGCGGCCGACGGTGGTGACGATGACTTTCTTTTCCAGGTCGCCAAACACGGTCTTGGTCTTGCCGAGGTCGGGATTCGCGAGGCGGATGCGGTCGTGAGTCTTCACGGCACCGTCCGCATAGGCGAAGACAACTTCGTCCTTGGAACCAAAGAGCATGAGTTCATTGGTGTTCGCCGGAGCAGGATTACGCGGTTCGGCGGTCAGGTAATAACAGCCGAGCGTGATGTCCTGCGTGGGCGTGATGATGGGCTTACCGGATGAGGGCGAGAAGATGTTGTTGGAGGCCATCATCAACAGGCGGCATTCCATCTGCGCTTCCACGGAAAGCGGCACGTGCACCGCCATTTGGTCGCCGTCAAAGTCCGCATTGTAAGCGGTACAGACGAGCGGATGGATGCGGATGGCTTCGCCTTCGATCAATTGCGGCTCGAACGCCTGCACAGACAAACGGTGCAGGGTAGGGGCGCGGTTGAGCAGGACCGGATGACCCTTGGTAACTTCTTCGAGAATGTCCCAAACTTCGGTCGTCTGGCGTTCGATCATTTTTTTCGCACTGCGGACAGTGTGAACGTAGCCGAGCTCTTTCAAACGGCGGATGATGAAAGGTTCGAATAGCACGAGTGCCATCTTCTTGGGCAACCCGCATTGATACAGCTTGAGTTCCGGACCGATGACGATGACGGAACGGCCTGAATAATCCACGCGTTTGCCGAGCAGGTTCTGGCGGAAACGTCCACCTTTGCCCTTGAGCATGTCGCTCAATGATTTCAAAGCGCGATTGCCGGCGCCGGTGACAGCGCGACCATGACGACCGTTGTCGAACAACGCATCCACGGCTTCCTGCAACATGCGCTTTTCGTTACGGATGATGACTTCCGGCGTTTTGAGCGACAGAAGATTCTTCAACCGGTTATTGCGGTTGATGACGCGGCGATAAAGATCGTTCAGGTCAGACGTAGCGAACCGTCCGCCTTCCAGCGGAACGAGCGGACGCAGGTCCGGCGGAATTACCGGCAACACCGTGAGAATCATCCATTCCGGACGGCTCTTGGAGGATTGCAAACCCTGGAGCAGCTTGATGCGCTTGGCCACTTTCTTGCGGATCTGCTTGCTCTTGGTTTCGGTCATCGCGACCTGCAACAGCTCGATCTGTTTGGCGAGGTCCACGCGTGACAGCGCTTCACGGACGGCTTCGGCGCCCATCTTGGCGACGAACGCTTCTGCGCCGTAGGTTTCGCGGGCTTCGCGGAATTCCGTCTCGCTCAACAATTGATGTTGCTTGAGCGGAGTCGAGCCCGGGTCGATGACCATGTAATCTTCGTAATAGATGACGCGTTCCAAATGGCGCGCCGTCATATCGAGGGCGAGGCCGATGCGGGACGGCATGCATTTGAAGAACCAGATATGGCAGGTTGGGACAGCCAGTTCGATATGCCCCATGCGTTCACGACGCACACGAGCCAATGTCACTTCCACGCCGCAACGGTCGCAAACGACGCCACGATGCTTGATGCGTTTATACTTGCCGCAGGAACATTCCCAGTCCTTGACGGGACCGAAGATACGTTCGCAGAACAAGCCGCCTTTTTCAGGCTTGAAGGTACGGTAATTGATGGTTTCGGGGTTCTTGACTTCACCCTTCGACCAGGAACGGATGGCATCCGGCGAGGCGACCGTGATCGCCACGTAATCCACTTGATTGACCTTTTCCAAGCCAAGCAACTCTCTTGCGCTTTCTTTGGTGCTGATCATAAATTTTTTTCGATTGTGTAAATGGTTAGGCCGCCGTTGAACTGAACGTCATCATAGGCGGTTCAGCGGGTTGATCCACTGGGTTGGAATATCCGACTTTGACATCCAGGCCGAGGGACTGCATTTCCTTGACGAGCACGTTGAAGGATTCGGGGATCCCGGCCTCCAATGAGTTGTCGCCCTTGACGATACTTTCGTAGATGCGCGTGCGGCCCTGCACGTCGTCCGATTTCACGGTGAGGAGTTCCTGCAACGTGTATGCGGCGCCGTAGGCTTCCATCGCCCAGACTTCCATTTCGCCGAAGCGCTGGCCGCCGTATTGCGCCTTGCCGCCCAGCGGTTGCTGGGTGACGAGCGAGTACGGGCCGACTGCGCGGGCGTGGATCTTGTCCGCAACCAAATGGCCCAGCTTCATCATGTAGATGTAGCCAACCACGATTTCCTGGTCGAATTTCTCGCCGGTACGCCCATCGATCAAATGCGTCTTGCCGTGTTCCGGCAAATGAGCTTCCTTGAGATATCCGCGGATATCCTTTTCCTTGATACCGTCGAACACAGGTGTCGCAAATTTCAAGCCGAGGAAACTGGCTGCCCAGCCCAAATGCGTTTCCAGGACCTGTCCGACATTCATGCGCGAAGGCACGCCCAGCGGATTCAAAACGATCTCCACCGGAGTTCCGTCTTCGAGGAACGGCATGTCTTCTTCGGCAACAATCTTGGCAACGACACCCTTGTTACCGTGACGACCGGCCATTTTATCACCGACGGATAATTTTCGTTTCGAGGCGATGTAAACTTTGACGGATTTGATGACGCCCTGGTCGGTGCCTTCACCGGATTCAGCGCGTTCCATCTCTTCGTCGTATTGCATCTGCAGGTCGTCGAATTTCTTTTTGAAACTGCCGATGATCTCGTTGATCTTGTTGCGGATCGGCGAGGGATCGATTTCGATGCGGTCATAAACCGTCGCGAGTTTGCGCAAGAGCGTCTTGGTGATCTTGCGATTGGCCGGGATGATGATCTCGCCGGTCTCGCTGTTCACCACGTCGAGCGGAATCTTTTCACCGAGCAGGATGTTCGAGAGCGCCTCAGTCAACTGGTCTTGCAGTTCGTTGAGCTTTTTCTTGTGCTCTTCTTCGACCTGCTTGGCGTGCTTCTTTTCTTCGCTGACAACGCGTTCCCGTTCGCTTTCCTTCTTGGCGGAGACTTTGACATCCATGACGATGCCGTAAGTGCCCGAGGGAACTTTGAGCGAGGTGTCTTTTACATCCGCAGCTTTTTCACCGAAGATGGCACGGAGCAAACGTTCTTCCGGCGCGAGTTCGGTCTCGGATTTAGGAGTGATCTTGCCGACGAGGATGTCGCCGGGTTTCACTTCCGCACCGACGCGGATGACGCCGTCCGGTCCGAGGTTCTTCAACGCTTCATCGCCGAGGTTTGGGATGTCACGCGTGATTTCTTCCGGCCCGAGCTTGGTATCGCGGGCGGCCACTTCAAATTCATCGATATGGATCGAGGTGAAGATGTCTTCCTTCACGATCTTCTCGCTGATGAGGATGGCGTCCTCGAAGTTGTAACCGTTCCAGGGCATGAACGCGACGAGCGCATTGCGGCCGAGGGCGAGTTCCCCATCGCGTGTGCAAGGACCGTCGGAGATTACCTGGCCTTTTTTAACGTGGTCACCCTTGCGGACGAGAATCTTTTGATTGATGCACGTAGCGGCGTTCGAGCGCATGAATTTACGCACTTCATAGACGTAAACACCCTTGCTCGGATCGTTTTTGATCTTTTTTTTGCCTTCAGGCAAATGACCGTTTTCCGTGATGATGATCTGGTTGCCGGTGACGGAAGCCACTTTGCCGGCTTCTTCAGCAACGATGACGGCGCGGGAATCGCGCGCCACGCGTGCTTCGAGACCAGTTGCGACAAAAGGCGCTTCGGTTACGAGCAGGGGAACAGCCTGGCGTTGCATGTTCGAACCCATCAACGCGCGGTTGGCATCGTCGTGTTCGAGGAACGGAATCAACGAGGCGGCCACGGACACAAGCTGTTTGGGCGAGATGTCCATGAAATCCACGTGGTTTGCTTCCACGTCGATGAAATCACCTTTACCACGGCATACCACGCGGTCTTGCGTGAAGTTGCCTTTGCCATCCACCGGCGTGTTGGCCTGGGCAATGGTGAAGGTTTCTTCACGATCAGCCGTGAGATATTCAATCTTGTCGGTGACCTTGCCACCATCGACCTTGCGATAGGGCGTTTCGAGGAAGCCGAAATCATTGATGCGCGCAAATGTCGCCATCGACGCGATCAAACCGATGTTTGGGCCTTCAGGTGTTTCCACCGGACAAATACGACCGTAGTGCGATGGATGCACGTCACGGACTTCGAATCCGGCGCGATCACGGGATAACCCGCCTGGCCCAAGCGCCGACAAGCGGCGTTTGTGGGTGAGTTCCGCGAGCGGATTGATCTGGTCCATGAACTGCGACAACTGGCTCCGACCGAAGAAATCTCGGACGACAGCGGACAGCGCTTTTGGATTGATGAGCTTTTGGGGCATCATCTGTTCAACGCCCTGGTCGAACAGCGTCATGCGTTCTTTCACGAGACGCTCTGTGCGCGCGAGACCGACACGGCATTGGTTGGCGAGCAATTCGCCAACGGTACGGATGCGGCGGCTGCCCAAGTGATCGATATCGTCCAAAGAACCTTCGCCCTTTTTCAGGCGCAAGAGGTATTTCGTCGCAGCCGCGAGGT
>Ga0265338_10000575_pt1 | contig 64813 bp, 60 predicted proteins | sample 42126metaG_FD_193579 | JGI IMG/M metagenome (GOLD analysis project Ga0265338, IMG submission 193579) | Rhizosphere microbial communities from Carex aquatilis grown in University of Washington, Seatle, WA, United States - 4-21-26 metaG | ecosystem: Host-associated > Plants > Roots > Rhizosphere...
GTCAGATATGCAACACCTGGTTAACCCCAAAAAACAAATCTCCTGGCTCAGACAAGCCTACGAGCTACTACAACAAGCGACAACCTTGGTGTTATGGGGTGGACTTTAAAAGTGTGGGTGGTTCAGTAAACTATAGTTGACAAAACGCATATGTTTTGTTATAGTGTAGGCATGTCAGACCGAATAAAAGCAGATTCATGTAAAGTTTATCGACTACCTACCGGGTATGAACCGCCAGAGTATCTTGCTGCCCAACGACAACGTAGAATTGAACGCCACGAACGTGTAGTTAGAAGGCAGCGCGTAGTTAAAGGTATTGGTGTTGTTGCTGCAACTGCTGGTATTGCGCTTGGCGTTAAGGCACTCTCGAAAGATCCTGTTAGTGCTCAAGTGCAGGCCGAAGCCAAGACCCTATCCGAGCACCAAGCCACAAAAGAACCAGTCCAAATTGATAATGCTACCTACACATTCCGTCCTGGTGTCCACTACCGAAGTACACCAAACATGATTAATCCTACCAACGATAGCCCAGATACTTCTAATATCAGTGGCACCGTTGAGCAAGGAAAGCTACTGGTTGCCAAGGATCCTTTACACATTATCAATGATTCAGGTGAATGGGTTGGTTTCCGTCTAGCTAACATTAATGAAGGCAAAGTTAAAGACTCGGGTTCCACCGAGAAACTTGCTAAAGACTTGAAATGGATTAATATTGGCCAACTTGATAATGAAAATCCGACCACTCCTTATTATGATGTTGCTACTGATCCAGAAACTACCGGCAGTAGTGCCATGACCGCGTATGTGAGCGCCAATGGTGGTATCCACCTACTAAACAGTAATCGACCGGCTGCATTTGGCCAGATTGTTAATGAAATGCAGGCCGATGACTTCTTTCGAAGCGGCGCTACTCAAAAATAAGCTCTAGCGTCTAGCGAGCGGACTTATCCACCACATGTTGTGGTGGATTGTTTTTTGGGGGCAAAACTGTGGATAAGTGGTATGCGATTCTCCTTAGAATCAACTAAAAGTGCTTGCTTGTGGGTGAGCGTGGGTAGTATAGTCATGTAAGTGGGTAAAAGTAGGTAGACCAAAAGTCGGCTGCCTCCACAAAAATAAAAAAATCCACTAATCAAGGGGAGAGGATGGCCACGGTAGATTACTTTGAACGTAAGCTTGATGACAAGCGGCGCTTAACTATACCAGCTGAGCTTCGCAACAAGTTTGCCGACGGAGCGGTCATAACCCGCGGTTTTGGCCAATATCTGCACCTATACCCAAAAGAGGTATGGGATAAACAGGTTGAGCCACGGCTCGGTGGCGACATCCTTGACGAGCGCATAGCAGATCTGAATGTCCAGTTTAGAATGGGCAAAGTAGAAGCAGATCTGGATGGCAAGCAGGGTAGAATCACCCTTGAGCAACATTTATTGGACTACGCCGGTATCACCCGTGACGTAGTAGCCGTGGGTGTCGGTCAGTACTGGCGTCTGATGAAGCCCGGCCTTGGTCAATAAATAAACAGTACTTTAACAACTTGGCGATCACACAAAACGATTAGTAACATCGAAAAAGCTTTTCCTTATCGGGAAGAGCAGCTCCCGCCATAGACGGGGCGCGATGAGAAACCCCGAAGGGGTGTCTCATTTTCAATCGAGATCAGCTAATCGGCAGTCAACAAGTGGCCACAGAGTAACCACTCAAAAAACTCTCGCACCTTAGCTAAAAACACCTCCCAAAACTCCACCTCACACATAAGTCTCTCAAAACTTTGGTTTTAGCCAGTGAAGGAAATTTTAAGATTTCTATAAATCTTAACTCAAAACTTCTCTCACACACACGGATAAAACCACTTTCTCTAAAGCGTAAGCAATAGAGAATAAACAAAAACAAAAACACCAAAAAAACAAAAAGCTGGCTGCTGATTAGGTGATCTTGCAAAAAATAAAAACAAAAACATCCTCCTTTGTATAAAGCTTTGGGGGATATAAAAAGCAAGTAGATGCACCAAAACAAAAACCAAAATCAACATGTTCCCGTATTGTTAGAAGCAGTCATGACCTATCTGGCGCCAAAACCGGGTGAAAGCTACCTGGATTTGACGGCTGGATACGGAGGGCATGCCTCGGCAATACTCGAAATAACAAAAGCATCGGCAGTACTCGTAGACCGCGATCAACAGGCGGTCGAGTATCTGCAGGCAATCTATCAAGCCCGGTCAGTTAACGTATGGCAGCAGGATTTTCTGGCTGCCAGTCGTGAACTAAACCAACGGGGTGAGCGGTTTGATCTTATTTTGGCGGATGTGGGCGTATCATCACCGCACCTTAACACGGCGAGCCGCGGTTTTTCACTGCAGGCGGCCGGACCGCTCGATATGCGTATGGATCAGCGTCAAACACTGACGGCCCAAACCATAGTAAACAGTTATAGCGAGCGAGATCTGGCTGACATAATTAAGCAGTATGGCGAAGAACCACGGGCAGCTAAAATAGCCAAAGCTATTGTGACCCACCGGCCACTGTCTAGCACCACAGAGCTAGCGTCCGTAGTGGCAGCAGTCATGCCAAGAGGCAGGCAAAAGGTCCATCCGGCTACCCGGACATTCCAGGCCTTGCGTCTGGCCGTCAATGGCGAACTGGAACAATTAGCCGAGGCGTTACCGATCTGGATTGATTTACTTAATCCGGACGGACGGCTGGCAGTCATCAGCTTTCATAGCTTAGAAGACCGCCTAGTCAAACAAGCTTTGGCCGAAGCCAGTATTGGCTATGAAGCTAAGCTCAGATTGTTGACTAAAAAGCCGGTCATAGCTGATCGCCAAGAAGTAGTTTTTAATCCACGGTCGCGAAGTGCAAAACTTCGGTCCGCAGTTAAAATAAACAACCGCCTATCTAAAATTCAAACATGATTTTAGACGGGCAAGTAAAGGAGGGCTAGATGCCGATACAGGTAAAAAGCACCTCTCGGTCCTATAAGGTTAGAGTCAGAGTACTCTGATAGATAGGACTACCCAGCCCCAGCTAAATACTGGGGCTGGGACTAAACAAAAATAAAAAGGCAAAAATCCTCCGGCGCCAACCCTCTTCGTTAAAACTACGGACGGTCAAGAGGCTATGGAGGACAAACAAAAAATCTATGACATATTCAAGTTCACTGGCCGCCGGCCGCCAACGTTTTGACCAGGGCGACATTCGTAATAATCAAAGCTTAGCTAAGCCTTGGGGTAAAAATCAAAATGCCACCAGTTTTGCAATGCCGGCACGGACTCTCGGCCCCATAAGTAATACTATTATTCTAATTATTCTAGCTTGTTTATTAGGGCTGTTATATCTAACTCAGGTGACCAAAACCAATGCTTTTGGCTATAAAATCAACGCGCTTAATCAACAGCAGACACAGTTACAGCAGCAACATGCTGAGCTGGAAGTGGCTTCGGCACGATTACAGGCGCTTAATCGTATACAGAATAGTCCGGTGGCCAAAAATCTAGTATCAGTGGCTCCATCCGGGACTGTCCAACAATAAAAGGACTACCATGCCCATGGGCGACCAAGCGCCAGCTGATAATCAACCACTCAAGCGTATACGCATATGGTATGCGCTGGTGGTATTAGTGGTGGCAGTTTTTGGTGTCCGGCTATTTTATTTAGAAATTATCCGTTATGACTACTATCATAAGGCTGCACTGGCCTCCCAGCTTAAACAATATCAAATTCCAGCTACCCGCGGTTTGATTGAGGCTCATGATGGCGATAGCGTGGTTCCGGTCGTACTTAATCAGACGCTCTACACCTTGTTTGCCGATCCAAAGTACGTTAAAGACTCTTATGTGCTCGCTCAGGCAGTACAGAAGATAATTGGCGGCTCGGCAACCGATTACGAGCAAGCCATTAAACAGCCAACCAGGTATGCCGTCTTGGCTCACAAGCTTACACCTGCACAAAAGCAACAGGTTGATAATCTACATTTGGCAGGCCTTGGTACCCAGGCGGTGTCTTACCGGACTTATCCTCAGTCGCAACTGGCTTCGCAGCTGCTTGGTTTTGTAAACGATGAAGGCGACGGGGAATATGGAATAGAGCAAGCTCTTCAGCCCTTACTCAAGGGAACCCCTGGTCAGCTCAAAGCTGTAACTGATGTTAATGGCATACCACTGGCAGCCACAAAAAATAACATCGAGATCGCGCCAAAGGCCGGTGATAACATCGTCTTAACGATTAATCTGAGTATGCAGGCACAAATGGAAAATATTCTTACGCAGGAATATCAAAAGACCAAGTCAAAGGGTCTTAGTGCGATAATAATCGATCCAAATAACGGCCAGATCAAAGCCATGGCCAACTATCCCACCTATGACCCTAGTCAGTATTCAAAAGTTAGTGACCAAAGCCTTTTCCAGGATGGAGCGGTTAGCAATGCGATTGAACCCGGCTCATCCATGAAGCTACTAACCACTGCGGCCTCGCTGGATCAGGGCACAATAACACCCACTACCAGTTTTTATGATCCGGCCCATTGGGAGGTGGACGGATTTAATATTACCGATATCGAGGAAGACGGCGGGCCGCGCGATCAGACTATTGCCAGTACACTTAATCTGTCGCTCAATACTGGTGCTACCTGGATGCTTATGCAAATGGGCAACGGCCAAATAAATACTAAGGCCCGTAATGCGTGGTACAACTACATGGTCAATCACTTTTTGCTTGGCAAAGACACCGGGATAGAGCAGGGGTATGAAGCCGAAGGCTACGTGCCGCCGCCTAAAGATAATGGTGCCGGTATAGATTTAACATATGCCAATACCTCATTCGGTCAAGCGGTGACCGTTACGGCCCTGCAGATGGCTAGCGCGGTATCGAGTATTCTCAACGGCGGCACGTATTATCAGCCGACACTGGTGGATCAGACTATCGCGCCTGGCGGCAAAACTACCACCAATCAGCCGAAAGTTCTCAAACAACACGTGGTATCTGCCCAGGTTGGCCAAGAAATGATACCCCTTATGGAGTATGTGGTTCAGCAGCATTTGTTAGCAGGTTTTAATTATCTGAATTTTAGTCCTGCCTATAGTGTTGGCGGTAAAACAGGTACGGCCCAGATTGCTAACCCTTCCGGCGGTTACTATACAGATAAATATAATGGTACCTACATTGGCTTTGTGGGTGGCGACAAAGTACAGTACGTCATCGTTATCTTTAATATGCAACCGGGAGTAGCCGGCTACGCTGGATCTTACGGGGGCCAACCAGTTTTTGCTGACTTAGCCCATATGTTGATTGACAGCGGTTACGTCAGTCCAAAAACTAACTAACAGATAGACAAATAGTAGCCCCAAGATGATATAATAAGGACACTCCCGAGAAATCAAAATGAACAGCACACTCCAAATAATCGTTCAAACCAGCACCGTTATCCGCATTTTGTTGTTGGGCTTTTTTAGTTTCTTAATGAGTATGGTGATAACGCCTATCTATACAACCTTGGCATATCGTGGGGAATGGTGGAAGAAGCCAAGAACAACGGCAGTAACAGGGGAGACAGCCAGCGTCTTTACTAGCCTGCACGGCGAAAAGCACAAACGTCATATTCCAACCATGGCCGGTCTGGTGTTTGTGGCTACAGTGGCTATTATTACTTTGGCCGGTAATTTGCAGCGGTCCGAAACGTGGTTACCATTGGCTGCGTTTGTGGGTGCTGGCGCAGTCGGGTTACTGGATGATTTTATTAATATCCGCGGCACGGGTTTGGGAGTGGCTGGTCTGCCGTCTAAGCTCAAACTTATCCTGATAACTTTGATAGCAGCAGTTGGTGGTTGGTGGTTTTACGTTAAGTTGGGCGTACACACCATGCATATTCCGCTGGTAGGCGCGCCGCTGCATGTCGGCTGGCTGATTGTGCCAATCTTTATTGTGGTTGTTGTTGCCACGGCTAATGCGGTTAATATTAGTGATGGGCTTGACGGACTGGCTGGAGGGCTGGCCTCTAGCGCCTTTGGCGTCTACACTATCATTGCCTTTTTGGAAGGGCGCTACGGAATAGCGGCATTTTGTCTAAGTATTGTTGGCGCACTACTGAGCTATACTTGGTTTAATATTTTCCCGGCCCGTTTCTTTATGGGTGATGTCGGCTCATTTGCGCTCGGAACTGCCCTAGGGGTTGTAGCCATGCTGACCAACACAGTCTTGCTGTTGCCGGTCATTGGTATTGTTTTTGTGGTTGAAGCCGGATCCAGTATGATACAGATTTTGTCCAAAAAACTGCGTCACGGTAAAAAGATTTTCCGCATTGCGCCGTTGCATCACCATTTTGAAGCCCTCGGCTGGCCGGAAACAAAAGTAACCATGCGCTTTTGGATCGCCGGGCAAGTAGCAGCTGTTATTGGTCTGGCAATCTTCTTACTCGGGAAATATATATGACCGGTTTACAGGCCTCGCCCAGACGTTCACGGGCGGCAACCGCTGTACCCGGCCGGCGGCATAAGCCTGACTATTGGCTGGTAATTTTAAGCGCCGTGCTACTGGTTATTGGGCTCATAGTTATCTACGCTATTAGTCCAGGCCTAACCGTCCAGCAGAATGTGAGCAGTAACTATTATGTTAGTCGTCAACTACTGGCAATAGCACTTGGGGTAGGTGCTTTTTTAGTAGTGGCACATACACCGCTGACGTGGTGGCGAAAAGCAGAGAGGCCATTGTTATTAGCTTCTGCAGCTGCGGTAATTGTGGTGCGGTTGTTTGGTGAACGCATTAATGGAGCGTACCGCTGGATACAATTGGGCGGCTTTTCGTTCCAGCCGGCAGAGCTAGTCAAGTTTACTTTAATTCTCGCTTTGGCAGGTTTTTTGACGGATAGACTCAGACGGGGTGAGCTCCAAGATAGCAAAAAGACGTTACGCCCATTACTTGTTATTCTAGGCGTGATTGCAGTCATCATTGCCGGGCTAGAAAGTGATCTAGGCTCGACCGCAGTTATGGTGGCCATTATGGCAGCCATGGTTTTTGTTATTGGTTTGCCCATAAAGCGACTGGTAATGATCCTGGGAGTTATTGTTATTGGGATAACACTACTTATTATGAGCAGCGGCTATCGGCGTCAACGTTTGGTAACTTTTTTGCATCCTACCAGTGATTGTTTGAGTACGGGCTATCAAGCTTGCCAAGCACTTATCACGGTTGGTTCTGGCGGAATGTTTGGGTTAGGACTGGGCCGTAGTGTACAGGCTTACGGCTATTTGCCAGAGGCAGCCAACGATTCTATCTTTGCTATCTTTGCTGAGAAGTTCGGTTTTGTAGGGGTGAGTGTATTGCTCGGTCTATTCGTGGCTTTATTCGCCCGGCTTAAAAGTATTCTGGAGCGAGCCCCCAATGCCTATACTAGATTGATTGTGACGGGTATCTTGGCGTGGTTAAGCACCCAGGCTATTATTAACATTGGTGCCATGATTGGCTTATTGCCGCTCAAAGGCATTACCTTGCCGTTTATTAGCTATGGCGGCACCAGTTTGGTATTTGTGACGGCTGCGCTCGGCTTGGCTTTCCAGATATCGCGCTACACTAGCTATGGTCCGGCGGGCGCACTAGAAGACGAAGAAGGGATACATTATGGTAATAATACTGACCGGCGGCGGTTCAGGGGGGCATATCACCCCACTCCTAGCGGTCGCTGACGAACTTAAAAAACAACGTCCTGATTGCCAACTTATCTATATTGGCCAACGCGGCGACAAGCTAGCTGACATTCCTTCTGAGTATCCTAGTATTGATACTGTTTATACGGTTAGGGCAGGTAAGTTCCGGCGTTATCATGGCGAGGGCTTGCATCAGCTGCTAGATATAAAGACTTTACTTAAAAACTTTCGTGATTTCTTTTTTGTTTTTGCTGGCCTATGGCAAAGTTATAGGCTACTTAAAAAACTCAAACCAAATGGGATATTCATAAAGGGCGGCTTTGTGTCGTTACCCGTCGGTTTAGCGGCTGCATTTTTACATATACCCTACATAACGCATGACTCCGACGCTATCCCAGGATTGACCAATCGAATCATTAGCCGTTGGGCCAGATTACATGCGGTCAGTTTGCCCAAGGAAATTTACAAATATCCGGCCAACAAGACCGTTACCGTAGGAGTGCCGATAGGTAAGCATTTTTTGCCGGTCACCAAAAGCTCGCAAGCAAGCTATAAAGAGGAACTTGGTCTGGGAAATTACAAACAAGTTATTTTTATTACAGGTGGAGGTTTGGGCGCGCAACGGCTCAATGAAGTCGTTGCACAAGTTATGCCCGAATTACTCAAAAACTATCCAGACCTCGTGGCAGTACATGCTGTCGGGCGTGATCATAAGCAATCTATGCGGCATTTGTACGACAAAAATTTGGCTACAGCCGATATGCCGAGAGTTATCATCAAAGGATTTATAGATGATCTATATCGTTATAGCGGAGCTGCAGACGTAATTATTACCAGGGCAGGGGCGACTAATTTAGCCGAGTTTGCCGCCCAGTCTAAGGCCTGTGTGATTGTGCCAAATCCTCAACTTACCGGTGGGCATCAGGTTAAAAATGCTCAGGCTTTAGCAGCACATAAAGCTGCCATTATCATTCAGGAGCAGCAGTTGATCAGATATCCAGAGACACTAAGTGATACCATCAGTAGGTTGCTAGACCATCCTTCCGATCGTCAACAGTTAGGCCATCGGCTTAGCCAGTTTGCATATTTGAATGCTACCGAGCACCTAGCCCAACTGATCTTGAGCATGGTAAGCTAGAGAAGTTACATAAACCAAAAAACAAACACATGTTTCGCAAAAAATCATCTACCAGACAACGCCGCCCGGCAGTTATCAAGCAAGACCGACAAGCGGTTTTTTCATACTATTCCCAGCGGCCGAGCACCGAGACACAAGGTAACAAGCGTATTAAACGAACCGCCCCTAAGACACCTGGTTCCAGACCATGGTGGCATTATGCGCCCTCAATTATGGCACTGATTGCTATTGCCGTTAGCTTGCTCTATATACTCGGGCTTAGTACAAATCCTAAAGTCTTACAGTCGGGAGGGTCGGGCAAGGAACTGCTTAGGCCAACCTCAACCTATCAGCAAGCGGCTCAGAAACAGTTTAAGTCGTCGGTGCTTAATCTTAGTAAGCTTACTATTAACACCTCTGCTATAACTGACCAACTGCAAAGTCAATTCCCAGAGTTGGCAGATGTGAGTATTGCACTGCCTCTTGTCGGACGCCGTCCAATTGTGTATGTCGTGCCTAGCTTACCGGCAATGATATTAAAAGCTGGACCAAACAACTTTGTGATTAATCAGCAAGGCAAGGCCATTATGACGCTCGATCAATTAACCGCCGTTGCAGACCAGCATCTGCCTATAATTACAGATCAAAGCGGGCTGGCCATAAAGGTAGGGCAGGCAGCACTACCAAGCACCTACGTCTCCTTTGTGGCCACAGTTTTAGGCCAGCTTCAAGCCAAAAAACTTATGGTCGACGGCCTTGTATTACCAGCAAAATCATTTGAGCTCGATGTGCATATAAGCGGCCAAGCTTATACCATCAAAATGAATTTACAAAATGATGCTACTCAGCAAATAGGTGCTTTTTTGGCTGCCTCTCAAAAACTTGCTCAGAACAATCAAGCACCAGCTAGCTACTTTGATGTCAGAGTGCCCGGCCGGGTCTATTATAAATAAGCGGTTTGTCACTACATAGTAGAGTGCTATCTGTTAGACTGGGAGTATGAATATGGTTGATGTCATAGTTATTTTGTTGATTATCATCGCTTTATTTCGTGGGATGCGCTATGGCTTTTTGCGGTTGCTTCTGTCTTCTGTAGGCTTTTTGCTGGGGCTATTTGCAGGTTTTTGGTTAGCAAAGATCGCAAGTGCGCATATGTTTAGTCAAATGGGCAAGTTAGTGGTTGCGCTTGGCATTGAACTAATTCTAGCACTGGGTCTATCAACGGCCGGCGAGGTGATAGCTATTAGATTGAGTAAAAAGGTCAAGGTTTGGCACTTAGGCGAAGTCAATAAATGGTTGGGCTCAGTCCTAGAGGTTGTATTTATTTTATTTGCCGTCTGGTTGGTTGCTTCCGGCTTAATGAACGTCCAATCATATAACATCGGGCGTTCAGTCCGTGAATCACTGATAATCCGTAATCTAGACAGCTTGTTGCCGCAGCCGCCTGATTTTATCGCCCAAATAGAAAAATTCGTCAGCCCGAATGGTTTCCCGAATGTATTTATTGGCAGGGAACCAGAACACACGACAATTGCCACTAACCCGCCAGTGAATGACAAAATTGTCCAACAGGCAGAAAAATCGGTAGTAAAGATTGAGGGCAGGGGGTGCGGTGGTATTGTTGAGGGATCAGGCTTTGTGGCGGGTTCAGGCATAGTAGTTACCAATGCGCATGTGGTAGCGGGAGTAGGACATCCTAAAGTCATTGATGCCAGTGGTACGTATGCGGCGACGCCAATCTGGTTTGATGCTAACACCGACGTAGCTATTCTAAAGGTTAATGGTTTACGTGACCCGGAGTTGCCAGTATCTCTCAAACAGCTTTCCGATGGCGACTCGGCCGTTGTGTTAGGCTTTCCTGGCGGCGGACCATTAACGGTAGTAAAAGCAGTGATCATTGATGAGGTCAGAGCTGTCGGGCAGAACATTTATAATAGCGGCCGAGTCAGCCGTGATATTTATGAGTTGCAAGCTGATATTGAGCCTGGTAATTCCGGTGGGCCGGTCATTGCCAGCGATGGCAGCGTGGCTGGAGTTGTATTTGCCAAAGGAGTTAGCCAGCCGAATATTGGCTATGCTTTGCTGACACGTGATATTAATAACATTATTAGCCAAGCAGAGGCCCAACAGACGGCAGTGGGCGTCGGCAGTTGTGCGAGCGATTAATTCTTTGTGGACCTATGGAGAGCAGGGCGGGTCTATCACTTTACTATTGCGCTCAGTGCATCGTTAGTTGTTGCGGCGGGCATACTATCTTTCTTACTTATTAGAAATCCTCGCAAAGCCTAGGCAGTACACCACTCTACCCTGATAGTTCGCATTTTGTTCACATATCTAAAAAGCACCGTACTTACAAAAAACTATATTAATATATACAAATAGGCTTATGTCAAATAATAGGTAAATAGGGTAGTAGCGGGGGATAAAAGAAAAACATATAAAATGATATAGAAGTGCAAAAAAGTCAAATAATGCAAATAGGCTGCTGTGGAAAACTATTTTGATGTGGTATCATTTGCCACATCAAAATATCCTGAGCGTAGCCGAAGGATCTAACTGAGAACGTCAAAATTCTCAGCATTAATCGAGGTAGTATGTGGTTGGGCATATGGAAACGTGAAGCAACCGAGCGTGGCAGGCTATAAGCTAACCGCTAACGGTTATCCGCTACTTTATCCCCTGTTAGGGGACATATGCGTAATCAACTATCCATAGATATAAAGAGTCGCAAAATATACATTGTGCGACGTTTGGTGTATGTGCGTTTGTAGTGCTCTACTGCCCGCTGTCTCCACGTAATTCCACTCCCATTTTAATTTTGGTTTATAAAACTTCCGTTACCCTACCCGCATATTTATATAGAACTATGGATCCATGCTATTTTCACTAAACTACCCCACCAAACCATGTTCGTATTTTGTTTAATGTTCGCTAAATAGAAGTCTTATACAGTTCCAAGAATACAGTCGATGTCGTGCAGTATAACTTGTGGTTGTGATGAGGCCTCATCAGCAAAACTTTTTGAAAAAGCAAATTGCTCAGGCCACATATCTGTTAGTATGATGTAACCTAGTGCGTGGGCAGGTCTTATGTAGCTGTCCATGAGCCGATTAGCTAGATATCTTATCTGGTCATACGAAAGATGAAAACCATTCAAGAATGATGGATCATTTTCTGGTATTAAGGTGTCTACTTCCGCAACCATACAATATCCAGATGGTAAAAGGTCTGATCTCCAATTACATTCAGGCTCAGCAAGCGCATCCAGGAAGTCTTGGGGCATATTACTACGCTTAATAAGTCCCCACTGATGATTTATTACCTCTGCTCCACAAATGTCTGCAACTACTTGTAGTTCCGTATCGGTTACTGCCAAAACTTTTTCTAAACCGTCGAACACCTCCGGCGCAACAACTGTTATGGGTCTAAGAAATTTTGATTCGTTGCCGATACGATCAGTGTCTATTCCTGGTTCCAGCACTTCTCTTGACTCATCAAATATCGGCAGCTCAAGACCACGATATTTTGGTACCGCTAACACAGGTAACCCTTAATCAGCTAAAGTATAGGTTGCTTTGGCGACGCGTTTGAACTGTTGCTTGCCCTGCAAGTTCAGTAAGATAGTGGTTTCTTTGACTTGCCTGCTCTTTAGGACGCGCTTGACGATCTCATCGCGGTGCAATGGTTCGTCAGCCTTCTTGAGCACTTTGACAATAACATCAGCAACGGTGCCCTTGTCGTAGCCCCATTCTTTGAGGGCGTAAATGCCCCGCCCTATCAGTACAAAGCGCTTGTCTTTGATAAGTTCGTTGTGGATAGCCTGGGTGGTGACATCTTTACGGCGGAAACTGGAGTCTTTTATGGCTTTAGCAATCTCGTTAAAGTGCATTGGTTTGCCGTGGTCATGCAAAATAACGTAGATTTTATCCCTGATGTTCTTGGGGTTGACCATTGGCCATTTTACCAGCCCCCAACGGTTGTTGAGGGTGGCAATTTGCTTAGAAATGCTAGCTAGGGCCTGGACATGCCGACTGTCTTTGTCGCCTACGGCTTCGGCAATTTTATCTATGTTGGTTGGTTCACCGATCTTTTTGACGGCGTCTATGATTTTACCGACTTGGTCGCGGATTTTCTTTTCGTCGTGCTGAGCAGTGAGGCCCACAGCCTGGTAAAAGTAGTCGTTTTCGTCGATTACAGCCAGTTTAGGGCACAATTGCGCCAAAAAAGATACGCGGGCTTGGTCTATGCGGCTGTTTTCTGGGGTCAGAGCCGGCGTGAGGTCGGTCAAACGGGCTACTTCGCCCATCTCACGCAGTTTTTCGGTAAATAATGCCTCAATCTCTTTTATATGCGGCAACTCCTGCTTGGCGGCGGCCTTGAGGCGGATCATAACTGCCTTTTCTAGCTGGCGGACGCGTTCGCGGGTAATGCCCAGGAGCTCGCCTATCTGCTCGAGGGTTTCTTTGCGGTCAAACAGGCCAAAACGGCGGGATATGATCTCGCGTTCGCGGTCGCGTTCAATTGTATCGAGGACATCTTCGACTGTTCGTTCTAGGTTAAATGCTTGCTGCGGGGCTTTTACTTGAGCCATAGTTACAACTTTCCTATCTGGTAACTCTGTTTATTGTTATAATTATAAAACTATAATTTTTAAATGTCAAACATAGTTTTTTACAAACTTATTGTAGCACATACTAGCAAGCTTAGCATTTTTGGTTTCTGTAGATATAACCACGATATTCTCTAGCCAAAGATGCAAACTTGTGGATAAACTTGACTACTTTTTCAAGAATGCTTCAGTATTTACTGTCTCTTGCGGCGGGGTACGATGGCTTAAACGGTATCTATGTCAGGACTATTTTCTGGTTGAGCAGCAGTTCTTTCAATCAGAATTTCTTCCATGCGCGCTTCACCGAGTACTGTAGTTATAAGGGGTAAATAAGGATCTACGTATGCTCTTGAGAGCTCGTCATCCGACAAACTTTTTCGGTAAAGCCTTTCTGCTGCCTCGTTAGCCTCCTGGGTATCACCGCCAGTAACCGAATGATCAAGTCTTCGCGCTGTTAGAGTCAAGTCGCCCCAGTTGCGGTATATGCGTCGCTCTTCACTCTCTAATTTGCTGTGGTCTTTCCATCTTCTATATCTTTCTTCAACTGGTAATCCATATCCTGCAAGAACAGCTCGTTGTGTTCTGCGCATCTTTAGGTTGATGATAGCAGCTGCGCCTTCGGCCACCCTTTCGGCGGCAACAAAATGACCAGGGACTTCGCCGTCACCTTCACCTAACAGCCTAAACATTCGAGGGCTTATCTCAGACATAGTAAATATATTGTATAATGTTTATAGTTACTTTGTCAACTCAGATAATCTGACTCTCAAAACCTACCCCAAATCTCCTCTTGCTGTCATTCCCAACTTGACCCGAGAATCTAGTTAATATGGAATTCTTATTAAACTGGATCCCCGATCGGAGTCGGGGATGACGGAACTGGGGTTTTGAGGGTCAGGCTATTGCCGTCTACTGCTTCTTACGGCGGCGGAAGTTGCGAGCTTTACCTTTAGCGGGGGCTTCGGCTAGCATTTTTTTGGCTTCGGCCTCTGTTAGCTTGGCCGGATCAATCTCTTTGGGAATGCGGGCGTTCTTTTTGCCATCGGTAATATAGGGACCATACATGCCATTTAACACCTGTACACCACCCTTAAAGGTCTGAATATGTTTAGCAGCCTCTTTATCGAGTTTCTCCTGGTAGAGCTTTTGGGCCTCTTCTAGCGTGATTTTAAGCGGATCCAGGGGCTTTATGGACACAAATAGCTTATCTACCTGTATATACGGGCCAAAACGGCCTATATTGGCCTTTATTTCCTTGCCATCGGCCGTTGCGCCGACAATACGCGGTAACTTGAACATTTCCAGAGCCTGTTCAAGTGTCACGGTTTCTAAGCTGGCATCTTTGGGCAGCGGCGCAAAGTCTGGTTTGTCATCATCGCTGGCCTCACCTTTTTGTAACATGGCTCCATAGCGGCCATAACGGGCAATAATAGGCTTGCCGCTGACCGGATCTTTACCCAAAGTTCTGGCTTGCTGAGCCTCCTCGCGGCTAATATCCTCCGATTTCTCTACTAACGGATGAAAACCTTTATAAAAATCGTGAATCATCGCCTGCCATTGCTGTTTGCCATCGGCCACGTTATCGAAGTCCTCCTCTACCTTGGCCGTAAAGTCATAATCTAGGATCTCACCGAAGTATTTCACCAAAAAGTCGGTAGTAACTTCGGCAATATCGGTTGGAATAAGCTTGTTTTTATCTGCACCGGTTATCTCGGTTCGCGTTGCCTCTTCTATTTTGCCTGATTTTAACAATAAGCTGTCAATAGTCCGCTCCTTGCCCTCTAAATCTGTCTTGAGTACGTAACCGCGACTTTGAATGGTGCTGATGGTTGGTGCATATGTGCTTGGCCGGCCTATACCGAGTTCCTCAAGTTTTTTGACTAAACTAGCCTCTGAATAACGGGCTGGCGGACGACTAAAGGTTTGGGTAGCCGTAAGTTCTTTAAGCGGTAATTGTTGCCCCTGCTTTACATCAGGCACAATGACATCGTCTTTCCCGCCGCCGTAGACCTTAAAATAGCCATCAAAGATGAGGACTTCGCCCTTGGCCATAAAAATCGCTTTCTCATTGTCATTCCCAACTTGATTGGGAATCTTCCCGATAGATCCTGAAACAAGTTCAGGATGACGTTCATTGCCCATAATAGATATTTCGGTCCGGTCAATCTTGGCATCGCTCATTTGGCTAGCTAGGGCCCGTTGCCAGATAAGTTTGTAGAGTTTTTCTTGGCCGGCGTCCTCTCCAGCTGATAAGGTGTCAAAGTTGGTCGGTCGGATGGCCTCATGAGCCTCCTGGGCGCCAGCTGTTTTAGTTTGATACTGGCGTTGATTTAGGTATGTATCGCCAAAAGTTTTCTTAATATACGAGGCAGCAGCCTGTTGAGCTATATCAGATATATGGGTGCTGTCAGTACGCATATAAGTAATGCGGCCAGCCTCATAGAGTCGTTGGGCTAGTGTCATGGTCTGTCTGACACTAAAGCCGAGTCTCCGGGCGGCTTCCTGCTGCAAGCTACTGGTGGTAAATGGTGCGCTGGGACTGCGGCTGCCTGGTTTTTTGGCCACGGCGGAGACGGTAAAGACCTCGTCTATGCAGGCTTCTAGGAACTTCCGGGCGGCTGCTTTATCTTTGAATTTGGTGGTGAGCTCGGCTGGTAGAGCTTGCTTGGCAGCTTCAAAAACGGCGGTTACTTTATAACTGTCGGCTGCTTCAAAATCTCGGATTTCGCGTTCCCGCTCAACAATCAGCCGGACCGATACGGACTGTACGCGGCCGGCACTCAAGCCGGTTTTGACTTTTTTCCATAGTACAGGCGACAATTCATATCCAACTAATCGGTCCAGGACTCGCCTGGCCTGTTGAGCGTCTACCAGATTAACATCTATAGTGCGCGGATTCTCGATAGCTCTTTCGATGGCCGGTTTGGTGATTTCATGGAAGACTATGCGCTTGGTTTTGCCCGGATCAAGTTTGAGGGCTTGCGTTAAATGCCAAGCAATAGCCTCGCCTTCGCGGTCTTCATCGCTAGCCAGCCAGACTTCTTTACCGCTGGCTGCTTTACGCAGTTCTGCCACCACCTTTTTCTTGTCAGTACTAACCTCATAGGTTGGCTCAAAATCGTGCTCAATATCAATGTTGAGGCCCTTTTTGGGCAAGTCCCTAATATGGCCAAAACTACTTTTGACCTCATAATCCTTACCCAAATAACCCTCAATAGTCCGGGCTTTGGCTGGCGACTCTACAATAACTAAGTTTTTTGGCATGTATTTAATCTTTAGCGTATACGCTCGGATATTGCAAATTTAAATGATACTTTTGCTCTGGCAAAAGTTATACAAAAACTCCTCGCTATCATCTAGCTTCCAGTTGTCATCCTGAGCGTAGTCGAAGGATCTGAGCTAAATCCAAAAAAACCCTTTCGGAAGCACGGCTTACAGCCTTACTCCCAACCTCCTTTTTCTCAGTAGCAAGAAAAAGTAAGCAAAAAGATGCCACCCCAGCTGACAAACATGACTACTGTCAGATACCAGGTTAAGACGCGCCAAAACAACGACCCTAGCGGGATCGGTCCAAGTCTATTATTTGGGTAGAGACTTGGACAGAGTTTTGGCTCTACTCGTCTTAACCTGATTGACAGTAATCAGTTTGCCAGAGGAGGAAGTCACGAGCCCCTCTGTTACGCAACAGCTACTCGGGTCCTCCTTGAGCCTGGAATTACGTGACATGCACTATACGACATACGGTATTCGCGCTATACGTTTTCTACGATCCTAGTTTGTAGCCGGCCCAAATACCCACAAACGCACCAATTGTACCCAGCAGGAATCCCCATACTCCAAAAAAATTACCGTGGTCAAATAAGCTCCCTATCCAACTACCAATAGTTGAGCCGACAAAGATGCCAAGATATATGAGCTTTTTCATAGTGGCAGTATAGCACTTACGCTTAGGACAGAAGCCACTGGTCGTTGCCGGCGGCTTTGATTTTGCCAGTGATTTCCATCATGGTCAGTGTTTGATTAAAAATAGCCGGTTTCAAGAGGCTTTGCGCTAGCAATTCTGCTCCATCACTCACGCCTGAGGTTAGTAGCTTGAGAATAGCCTGCTCTTCTTTATTGGCGGCAACTGTTTTGCCGTTCTTCTAACGGCTCGGAAGATAAGTGCTGTAGCCATTGTTGGCAGTCGCAAAGTCACCCCATTAAGTGCTGCAAAGATATCTTTAGTAGTCGTGACTGGCGTAGCGCCCGATTTTATAAGATTATTTGTACCTGTCGACAGGTAGCTGGTTATGTTGCCAGGCACGGCCAGGACATCGCGTCCCTGTTCTAGGGCAAAGTTAGCAGTGTGTAAACTGCCGCTTTTCTCGGTTGCCTCGGTAATAAGGGTGGCCTGGGCCAGTCCAGCCACAATCCGGTTGCGGGCAATAAAGTTACTTCTAAACGGCTCTGTCTCGAACGGCTACTCGGTGATAAGCGTACCACCATGAGTCAAAATGTTTTTGGCTAACTGATGATTCCTGGCCGGATAAATTTTGTCTAGTCTAGATGGCAAAACAGCCACTGTACGTCCTCCGGCCTCTATGGCTGCCTGGTGAGCAATGGCATCTACACCCATAGCCAGTCCACTAATAATTGTAATATTCCGCCCGGCTAGAGCGGTAGTAAGTTCCGTGGTTACTCGTTGACCATATGGGGTGACTTTGCGACTGCCAACAATGGTTACAGCCGGACGCTGATCTAGATCGGCTAACGAGGCGCCGAGGAAATACAGCACTTTGGGCGGCGAACTAATGGTCCTCAAACTGTTTGGATAATTGGCTTGCTTTGCAGTAGTCTTATGAATCTTCATCTTCACCACTTATGCGTATAGTATATAGAACTCTAGTTGAATTTAACACAAAATTGTTTAAAGGTATTGACATAATGTAATATATTTGCTAAAATTGCAATCCGTAAGTCCTATACAGGGCTTTATGCACCTTATATAGGTGTTCTGGAGGTTCTTTAGAACTTTTGGGACGCCACAAATTTCCAACAGCTCAACCTTTTAAGGTAGATGTCTGTTGGGTTGTTTTAGAACGTCGGCGTCAAAGTTGTTACCCTCCACTTTTACGTGAGTCCGCCCTAGGTGGACAGCGTTCTAAAACAGACTATTCCCTTTAACCAGGCGGCGGTTTTTTAAACTGCAGCTTGTCCCGGTTCAAAGCGAGTCCCCAAGATTTATGTGTATCTTGATACACATAAGGCACACGTCCGTATGGACTTTTTTAGACGCTGATGTTTCGCTCGGGTGGGTTGAAGGGTATAGCCTGCTCATGACGTGTTCGTGAGTATAACGGTGGGGGATATGTTGTATGTCCCCTTAAATGAGCCTCCAGCGGTGCCCACCCCCTCTGGAGGCTCATTTAAGATTGAAAGTATAATTAATACATGCACCACGATCCTGAAACTAACAGATTTGTTTTTGAACCTCATGAGCTTATGGATATGAGGCATGTGTTGACTTTTCCTGACCCAGCGCTATCAGTTGAGGTTGGCCAAGTCTCGTGGCCCGTCGATGAAGCGGACATGTTGTTAACGGGTGCAGTTTTTGCCAGAAATAACTTAATGACACCAACGGAAAATGGTCTGGTGCTTGGACGCGAATTTAGAATATTGATACTAAGTGGAGTTATCAAAGAGTTATTGCCATTTGTTTCTACAGAGACTAAAGAAGACCTTAAAGCTTCCCTGTTGCCGGGTGAAATCGTGGGTTAGACTATAAAGCTTCGGGTTTCGGCTGCCAGAGCTTGACCGTGGGCGTATTCACTTAGTATAGCCGTGGTTTCGCGGAGTAAAGCTGGTAAATGTGCCTGCTCATCCTTGGTAAATTTACCAAGGACAAACTCGGTACCGTCAGCTTTGTTAGCAATCTCGTTATGTATTCCGATGCGCACTCGACCAAACTCTTCGCCTAGGTGTTGAATTATGGACTGTACACCGTTATGGCCAGCACTGCTACCACCCAGGCGGCTGCGGATCTGCCCAAAGTCAATGTCAAGTTCATCGTAAACGGCAATAATTTGCCCGAGCGGAATTTTATAGAAGTTTTGAACGGCTTGGACCGCTTCCCCGCTCAAGTTCATGTAGGTAGTAGGCTTGATAATAATCACTCGGTTGTCGGCGATAGTTTGCTGGCTATACAGACATTTGAGGTCCTTTTTCTCCACCCAAGCTGGAAAGTCGAGCTTAGCTGCCAAATTATCGACACAAGCAAAGCCAATATTATGCCGTGTACCATCATACTTTATCTCTGGATTGCCCAGGCCAACTATCAGCAAAGTTTTGCCTAGGCTTAGCGTATAAAATGGCAAATTACTACTGGTTTGCGGTTTCTTTTGAAATAACGCCATAGCTTCAGTATAGCTGAAGCGGTGACTAGCAATAAGTAATATGTAATAAGTAAAAGGGCTTCTTTTTACGTTTTGCTTTTTGCTTTTTGCTCTTTGGGGTGTTTGTCAAAGAACCAGAATTTAACAGGCGTGCCGCTAAAGTCATAACTCTCCCGTAGTTTACGGTCCATAAAACGTTTATAGCTCCAGTGCAGGAACTTAGTATGAGCACCGTAGACCTTAAAGTTGGTTGGATTATCGGCTTCCTGAACGGCGTAGTTGAGTTTAGGCATGCGGTTTTTTAAGCCGGCTGGCGGATGGGCATTCACCGTTTTGCGTAGCCATCGGTTCAGTTCGCTGGTGGTAATCTTTTGTTGTTGACGCTCGTTAATCTCTTGGGCGAGTTCAAAAATTTTAGTCACATTCTGACCGGTGACAGCACTGGTAAAAATAAGTGTGGCCCACGGCACAAAGGCGAACTCCGACTGAATTTGAGCAGCTAACTGATCACGAGTAAACGGTGTTTTACTATCCTCCAGAGTATCCCACTTGCTGACGACAATAATAAGTCCTTTGCCCGCTTCGGCTATCATGCCGGCAATTTTTTGATCCAGTTGAACACCCAGTTCATTGACGTCAATAAGCAACAGGCAAACATTGGCTTGTTCTATGGCGCTGAGGCTTCGGATAACACTAAACCGCTCAACACCGCGCTCGATCTTGCCATTACGGCGGATACCGGCTGTATCTAACAGCTCAATCTCTCGTGACATAAATCTGACGATCGTCCGATTTATGTCACGGGTGGTGCCTGCTCTATCGGCTACGATAGCTTGTTGTTTTTTAGCTAAACTATTAAAAAGATAAGATTTACCGACGTTAGGCCGACCTAACAGGGCTACCCGTAAACGGTCGGCGGCAACGCCAATGTGGGCTTTAGGAATTTCGGACACTAAGCGTTGTAATAGCTCTGGTATGCCCTTCCCTTGGGTTACACTGCTCAGCACAATCGCTTTAATGCCCAGCTTCTGAAAGTCTTCAACCTTACTGTGGCGAGCTTGATCTACCTTGTTCACCACCAAAAAAACTGGTTTTCGGCTTTTGAGTGCCAAAGTGGCAACCCGGCGGTCTTCCTCTGTAATAACCGTGCTGGCTTCTATTACGACCCAGATAACATCGGCACTGTCGGCGGCCTGGAGTATCTGTTCCTGGATAGTGAACTCAAAGTCGTCTTCTGGATCTTTCATGCCGGCAGTATCTACCAGCCAAAAGTCCTGTCCTTCGTAACTGGCCTTGGCAATAACACTGTCCCGCGTGGTCCCAGGTTCATCGGCCACAATCGCTTCCCGCCGGTGTAAAACGGCGTTGAACAAACTGGACTTGCCCACGTTAGCTCGTCCTACAATGGCTACAATCGGTACTTTTTTAACTGGCATGTATTATTCCATCTTAATGTAACTTTAATGTTGGCGCGTAGGGCCATAATACGGGTTTTGCCTTGGGATGATCTGAGCTGTCGTCGGACATGCCGGCAGTAATCGCACAGTCCATAACGGTTGCTGCAGCTCCTGGTAGCACTAGTTTATGCAGGTCACCCGAACTAATTGTTAGTTCGTGCAAGTGGTCTATATCTACAACCTTAGCAGTATCGGGCATGTAAGCAGACTGGCGAGAGAGTAAGGTAGCTTTTTGATTGTGTACAGCATTTAGCCAGGCCTCGTGCTCTTTCGCATCCAAGTATTCTTTATTTTGATGAACTTCTTGAGCAAATCCGTCGATAAGCAGGGTTTCATCGTGAGTGGCAAACCCGGTATCGACATGCTTTATACTCCAGATAGCCACAACATTTTTACGAAGTGCGAGTTTATCTAATATGCCGTAGCAGACTTCGTGAGCCGCCCGACAGTTACCGATACCTTTACGACGTGCGTTATGTGCTCGGAAACTTGGTTGATCCGTATCACCCTTTCTGAACATACGAAAATAGTTCGGGATCTCACTAACAACCGCCTCACCTAAATCACGCAATATCTCGATATCAGCTAGGGTGATTCCGCCTGATTGGGCGGCTAATCGTCCAACTTCTTGGCCCAATTCAATTATTTCCGTGGATAACTCAGGCGGATTCCATAATGGAGTCACCTCGGCTTCCTTAAGCAGGGCATTATAATCGAGCGTGTCTAATCTATTAGAGGCTACAGCTCTGGTTGTGTCTAACGACATCTTGAAATTCCTTAAGTATGTATTATATCATAATATTTTATATTTTCCAGATGGTAATTCATCTAAACTATAAGGTCCAAATTGGATACGATGGAGTTCAGTTACTTTATAGCCTAATGCGGCAAAAGTGCGGCGGATTTGACGGTTGCGCCCTTCGGCCATGCGTACTTCGTACGTAGAAATAAGGGATATGGAGTAAGGAGTAAGTGTTCCAAAGTTTTTAGGCCTGCTCCTTGCTCCTTGCTCCTTACTCCGCAAGCGTAGCACGCTTAGCCCGTCCTCTAATTGGACTCCGGTTTCAATCTTGGCTTTATCATCCAAGCGCAGCGGCTTGCTAAGCGTAACTTCATAGACTTTCTCTTTGGCAAAAGATGGATGGGTAAGTTGATGAGCTAGCTTTCCGTCATTAGTTAGGAGTAGTAAACCGCTGGAGTCTTTGTCTAGCCTGCCGACTGGCTTTAAATTGTGTAGCTCGCCAGGTAGCAAGTCATAGATGGTTTGGCTTCCCTGCCCATTGCGGCTGCAAACATAACCAGTTGGTTTGTTTAAGATGATAGTCTGAATCTTGGTAACGGGCGTAATACTGCGATTATCAAGTCGTACATCGTCAGATAGATCTATCTGTTGACCTGTGGATGCCAACCGGCCGTTTACCGTAACTCGGCCGCCGTTTATGGCCTTGTCCGCTGCCCGGCGGCTCAGACCTGTTGCAGTGGCTATGTACTGATTAATGCGCATCTATTTAGTTTACAGCTAATAGAGGGTTGCTTGTAAATAGGTCTAACACCGCCAGTTGCTATAAAATAAAACACACCTGAATGGTGTGGACTAACGGGCTATTAAGTAAACTAAAGCGCTATGGAATTGGGGTCGACTACGCCGTTGGCAGGCTTTGACTTATTGTCTATCTCGCCTATTACTGCCTGTTGTATGGGGTTCTGGACTGCTTCTTTAGCTTCTTCTTTGGCCAGTAAAGTTTGAAAGTCATTGCCTGATTTGGCTAAGTCGTTTAAGGGAGCAATAACTTTGGTATGTACGGAGGTTTTAGATTCTAAAACATTGTTGCCTTGTTGGGTGGATAACGATGCCACAGCCCTGTCTAGCGAATCTGTCTGCGGTGCGACCGTTGTGGTGCCGTTGTTTGTTCCGTCTGGCGGAGCATCATGTACTTGAGCTTCTACGGTTGTCTGTGCAGGCGGTTCAGTTGGTGTAGCTGTTGGTGGTGCAGGAGCTGCTGGTTCTGCGGGTGGTGTGGCCACTGGGGTTGGCGCGGCGGGCGGCGGGGTATCGGTTGGACCTGCGGCCGCGCTAACTGATCCCTCTTGGGCGAGTACTTCTTTGGCGACTCTGGCCACGTCTTCCAGAGTAACCTGCGATTTAACCAAGTAACGATCGGCTCCAAGCTTGGTGGCTCTGGCTTTATCCTCAGCCTGGCTTAGTGCCGTCATCATGATTACTTTAGTATCTTTGGTTTCGGGCGTGCTGCGCAGAATATCGAGCATATCAAAGCCGCTGATTTTTGGCATCATTATATCGGCAATGATTAAATCCGGTTTTTCTTTGATGGCCAGGGCTAGCGCTTCTTCACCATCTTGCGCAGATACTATTTCGTAGCCTTCGGCCAACAAACGCGCTTCGTAAATTTCCCGAAGATTATTATCATCTTCGACAAGCATTACTTTGGCCATAATCGTTGGTACTCCGTATTTTTTACTTCAAGCTTATGTTTATGATGTGTATTGTAACACAGTGCAGCGTTCTACGTACGCGAAGTAAGTAGTAAGAAGCAAGGGGTGAGTATAGAGATATGTTGCTATACATTACTTTCTCCTTGCTCCCTGTCCCTTACTCCGTTGCGTGAGCAACCATCGACTTTAGGGTTGTGCAAAAGTGGCCGGTGTCACCGAAGCGGTACCGCTCATCTGCTTGCTGGCCTGCAGGGCAGCAGCTTTTTGGTTATCTAACCTGGGCAAGTTGATGAAGAACGTACTACCCTTGCCAACCTCGCTCTCTACCCAGACCCGCCCGTTGTAGAGCTCGATGATTTTGCGTGAAATAAATAGGCCCAGACCGGTGCCGCCAATGCTACGGACCAGCGAGTTGTTAACGCGGTAAAATTTTTGGAACAAATGAGGAATATCAGCTGCGGCAATACCCGGGCCGCTATCTTTGACATAGAGCTGGACAACCTCTTTGTTGCCGGTTAAGCCTATAGAAATTTTGCCGGTTTCTGTATATTTAAGGGCGTTATCGAATATATTGCCTACCACCTCACGCAAGCGCTCAGGATCTGCATAAACGTAGTACAGCGGTTTAATAACTTTAGAATTTGTGTCCCGGGCGTCTGTAAATTCCTGGCTGGCACCAACGATGTACTCCATTGTTAGGCCCTTCTTTTCGGCGCTAAACTTGAAATCTTCTGTTAGTTGTTCCAGATAAGCGCTCATTTCTATAACCTCAGGCTCACTTGTCAGGCGGCCATCTTCTGCCTTGGCAGAGGTTAGCAAATCTTGAAATAACTTTCCTAAGTGCTGGGTAGAGGCATGGGCTTTTTCTAAATATTCGCGCGCCTTGACGTCAACCTGGCTCACTTTGTCGTTTAGCGCCAAAGACAAGTAGCCCTCTATTGCTGCCACAGGCGTACGCATCTCGTGGCTAGCAGTGCTGATAAATTCCGCTCGCTGGCGTTCTTCATTACGAGCTTGACTAACATCGCCCAAGATACCAACCACCCCCGTCAAACGATGTTGCTGGTCGAACAGAGGCGAAACACTGATATTTACAGGTATCCGTTTGTTGTCACGCGATACTAAAATGGCATTGTTGTCTCTAGTAGCTTGGCTGTTTTTAAGAGCCAGACTAAAAGGGTTTCGGGCTTCGCTATAGCTGGCATTTTTGTCATCTACCAATTTGAGTACATTGGTATAGTCCAGCCGCAAGGCCTCCGCTGGCTTCCATCCCGTTAGTCTACCGGCGGCAGGGTTAAATATCTGGATAACTTTTTGGTTATCGATGACCACCACACCGTCGGCTATAGCGTTAACTATAACGTCTGACTTAGAACGTTCAGCCTGTAGTGTGTGAGCCAAGGCGCTGTCGCCGGCTACGCCACTATTTTTTTTAAGCTTCAAAAACCACCATGCTCCTCCAAGCATAGCCGCTATGAGCCCAATAATAACAATTACTATGATCATCTATGAATGCTTATGGTTTTCTATAATTTCTATTATCTGGGTTTTGCCGCCGTTTGGCAATGTAAACTATGTGGCCGCTCTCTGGACGTTATCTGTTGATTGTGCTAGCATGCGTTAGCTGTTAGCTGTTAGCTGTTAGCTGTTAGCTGTTAGCTGTTGCAATCCATATTTGAAAATTGAAAATTGTAAACTGAAAATTGGAGCGCAGCGATCCGGCCCCTTCGTCTAGTGGTCCAGGACATCAGGTTCTCATCCTGAAGATCGCGGGTTCGAATCCCGCAGGGGTCACCATTATTGACAAACACAGCTAGTATGGTTTAGAAATAACTTGCGGATAGTACTTATTTTTTATAAACGTCTTTTCTGTGCTGAACCTTTAATAGCTTTATAACTTCACCCTTAACATCAAAAACGACTCTAAAGTGACCAATTCTAAATCGATAACTTCCATCAATTGGATCAACCAGCTTTTTGGCAAAGTGGAGAGGGTCATCTTGTTCAAGAAAGAACTTTAGTTTTTTAACGATTCTCTTTTGAGCAACACTGTCCAACGCTTCTATATCTTTTTTTGCCCTACTTTCAATTTTCAGGCGGTACTTCACTTAAGCCCCTGTCCACATATCACCAAATACTTCTTCTGGAGTGTACCATTCTTTACTGGCACGAGCTTCGGCTATCGCTTTAACGTATTCAGGATCTTGAACGGCTAATAAATCTTCAAGGGTATCAACGTCAATAAGGGCTGATTCGACTTTACCGTGCCGCTTAACTAGAATAATGCTCTTGTCATCGTGAACTGCATCTAGAGCATCAGATAGATTCTTACGCATAACTGACGCATCAATAGTTCTTGTAGTCATCGAAGTCTCCTTTGTACAATTTTATATTACAATTTAATTGTACGTTTTTAGTTTATCCATGTCAAGTAGAAGATGTAATTTTTCGTACATAATTAGTAAACTAGGATGGAGTTGGTTCCAACTATGGGACGGATAGCTCGCCAGTATTTTGAAATCAGCGGGTAGTCTATTTTGTACCGTCGGCTGAAAAGTCGTGCTTCCAGTGTCCCGTCCATCTATGGCTTAATGCCATTTATCCACAGTCGACTTTGACAAATTCGATAATATATACAAGAATTAAACTTAAGTACTAAACTAAAAACAAAAACTACTATGCCAAAACAGAAAGAAAGGACGCACATGGACCCCACTCCATCTATTCATTCAGACATCACAGGCTCGGAGACCCTACAAACAAAAACAAAAAACCGGAAGTTTGGTAAGTCTTTTTGGCGCAATCCCTCCGCCCTCGCCTTTGTCTTGGTCTTTGCTGCTATTGGCGGGTTTTTGTTATTCAAAAGTTTTGCTGCTTCGACTTCTTATACGTGGGACACCACCGCACAGTGGGCGACCAATAACTCTTCAGGCGGGCCAACTCTACCTACATACGCCAATACTATGATCAATAACAGTGTTGGTAATGGCTCTGTCTCACTTTATCAGCTTACTACGGCAAGTACGGATATCGCCTGGCAGCGTCCGGTCATCGCTTCTTCGTACAATACGTCTTGTCGTACAACCAGTAATCAGCCATGTATCGCCTCGAAGGCGGTTGATAATGACGCCAGTTCGCGGTGGCAGAGCGCCAGCACTAATCCTCAGTGGATCTATGTAAACCTTGGTGCGGTCTATGCCATTCGACAGGTTTCGCTTGACTGGAGTTTTGCCTTTGCCTCTAACTTTCATATTGATATCTCGAAAGATGGCGTCAACTGGACGACAATTCGGACGATTACCAATGGAACCGGCGGTCCTAACCAGGTTATATCCGGCCTATCTGGTAGTGCTCAATACGTCCGCATGTATGCTACTAAGCAAGGCGGCGGAGCCTCCAATCCTGGTTATGCGCTTAACAACCTAGCAGTTTACGGCGCACCTACCTATCAGCCTAACGGCGGCTTTAGCGTAGTCTACAACGCCGGTCAAAAAGTTAAGTGGAGCAGCTTTACCTCTTCCTCAACATTAAACGGTGGAGCTATTAGTTATAGCTTCTGTACGGCCGCTAGCGTCAAGGGCCCCTGGACTAGTTGTGTATATGATTTTGCCAGTGTCCCATTACTAGCTAGTTCTCAGTACCTAAGAATCAATACACAGTTTAGTTCACCGAATCGAACATCGACGCCAACGCTTAACACTATGACATTGTCGTGGTCAAGCGCCACCGCTGCGCCGCCGCCCAATTCATCTGACACCACCAAACCAGTAGTTTCACTTACCTTACCCACCAATGGTGCGACAGTAAGCGGCAATCAAGTCCTCTCGGCCAATGCGAGCGATAACGTTGGTGTAGCCAAGGTGGTGTTTACCGATAATGGAACTCCCATTTCTGGGGCAACCATAACAACCCAGCCGACCCAGACGTATAGCTTTACGTGGAATACCAATACCGCATCAGTTGCCAATGGTTCCCACACCATTCAAGCCATTGCCTATGATGCCGCCAATAACGCCTCAGTTCCGGCTACGGCAACAGTGACAGTTAACAATACTGCTAGTACACCCCCACCCCCTCCTTCATCTGGCGCTATCTGGCAACCTAGTTCCGCACATTCAATAACTTGGGATTGGCAGCTACAAGGAACTCCTAGTGCATCGCTCAACAAACAAGTATATGACATTGATGGCTTTGATAATACTGCTGCTACAGTGGCTTCCTATCATGCCACTGGCGCTAAAGTTATCTGTTACATCGATGTTGGTACGGCCGAAAACTTCCGTTCCGACTTTAGCTCCTTCCCGGCTTCAGTCCAGGGTGCCACTAATGGCTGGCCAGGCGAGAAATGGCTTGATATTCGTCAACTTGGCGTCCTTGAGCCAATTATGACAGCCCGCATGCAGATGTGTAAGAGTAAGGGCTTTGATGCTCTCGAGCCTGATAATATTGATGGCTATGACGGCAACAATACTGGCTTCCCGCTAACGGCTTCTGACCAAGCAACTTACAATACCTGGATTGCCAATGAGGCCCACGCCCTTGGCCTGTCTGTAGGATTGAAAAACGACCCCAATCAAGCGTCTACGCTCGTAAAATACTTTGATTGGGCGCTTGACGAACAGTGCAACGAATACAGCGAGTGCAGTTCATTCAAGCCATTTACCGATGCTGGTAAGGCCGTATTCAATGCAGAATATAGTGGCGGCTCAAGCTTCTGTGCGGCAGACGCGGCAGCTCATATAAATGGCGCGCTATTTGACCTCGATTTAACTGGCTCAACCTATCAGCCATGTACTAACACTTGGTAAAACTCATAGATTAATGGACTACAATGACTACCCAAGGTTCCAACTCCAAAAACGACGATCACGGGATTAGTTACCTTAAACGGACTTCTAGGCTCACCAAGGTAAAAGATCCAACCTTTGGCAGAAGTTTTTGGCAACGACCGACTGCCCTTGTCTTTGTAGTAGCCTTTGCGGCTATCGGCGGCTACCTTCTATTTAGAAGCTTCGCATCCAGTAGCTTTGCAGCCCAAGAAGTTGAAAGCGGTAGCATTACTGCTCCAGCGGCAGCCATAACAGATAGTAGTGCTTCTGGAGGCAAGGCCATATCGTTTGGACCGGCCAGCGGAACTGCCGCGACTTGTCCAAGCGCCAGCCCAGTACCCATCCAGACTACAGATAAGCCTCAAAATATTGTTAGTACACACCCGGCTGGAACGGTTTACTTGATCAAAGCCGGCCTTCATAGTGGTTTTAGCGTCTCGCCACAAACTGGTGATACTTACTGCGCTGAAACTGGAGCTATTTTGGATGGCGGTAATACTGTCCGCTTTGCCTTTGACGCTAACGGAGCGAGCAACGTCACCATACTTGGCGCCGGTCCCCAAAGCCTGCTTGAAATCCGTGACTATCACTCAGGCACATCCGATACCGACTTCCAGGCGCCGATACACGATAACGCGGCCGGTGAAGTCAACTGGCTAATCCGTTACGTTGATGTCCACGACAACTTTCCAACCGGAGTAAATGTAAACTCTGGCACTCAGCTGCGCGATAGCAAGGTTCACGATAACACCACACTAGCCATTTCTGCCTATAAAGTTAGCAATGTCATCATTGATCACAACGAATTTTACGGCAATGACTCTAGTATGGCGGTGGACTGCGACTTTGAGGCTGGGGCAATTAAAGCCTCGGTTTCTGATCACCTTACCTACAACAATAATTATATTCATGACAATGGCTGCGACGGGCTATGGAACGATGGCGGGATAACAATTGCCAATCCTAATGCGTCATACAACCAATACACCAATAACATTGTTGTCCATAACGGCGGTGGCGGCAAAGGTAGCGGAATCCATTATGAGATTTCCGGTGGTCCTTGTACGATCTCGGGTAACTACATTAGCAATAATAATTTTGATGCCGACCCCAGTACGATCTCGGCCGGCCAAGTCTTTATATCTAACTCATATGGCTGCGAGATTGCCAATAATACCATTATTGGACCTAAAGCCGTGGTTATGGGCGATTATGATCGGTCGGCTGATTGTACACCTTCCCAGTGTCCAATTAACAATGAAAACGTCCACGACAACAACTTTTACTTCAATGGTACCGGATTAATGGTGGGCGGTAGCTGTATTAGTACCACCTGCAGCCTCATGACCAATGGTACTAACAAATGGCAAAACAATCATTATCACTTGCCAGATGTGAATGCTAGCGTATTCTCTTGGCCAAACGCCATGATTAATAAGACGCAGTGGCAGGCTCTTGGCTTTGATACCAATGGTACTTTTGATACCAACACGACTCCACCAGCACAACCAGCTTGGTCGCTGGATTCTAACTCCAGCACTAGCTATGGTTCAGATAAGGTAACAGTAAACGTTCCGCAAGCGGGTAACTACGTTGTCTGGAGCCGCATTATGGCTCCGAATACCACGAGCCAGAGCTATGGCCTGTCAATTGACGGGGGCGCGGCACTGAATGTTGGCGGCAGCGGGGTTGCCCCCAATACCTGGACGTGGATCAACTATCAAAATGGTACTTCTACTAGTAAGATTACGGCCAGCTTGACTTCTGGTAGCCATACTCTAACGTTGACGGGTACGCAGCCGGCAGTGAAGGTGGACCGCGTATTACTATTGACCGATACCTCCTGTACGCCCACAGGCACCGGTGATAACTGTCTAACCGCTCCACCACCCGCCTCCAATCCTCCAACTGTTACTATGACTGCCACATCCTCCAGCGTGACTCAGGGTCAAGCCGTTAATCTATCAGCTGCCACAGCTGATACGAGCAGCACCATTACTTCGGTTAGTTTCTTTGATGGTTCAACACTGATCGGGACAGACACCACTTCCCCTTACTCGGTAGTTTGGAATACTAGCACTAGTACTAATACGGGCAGTCATAGCTTGACTGCTAAGGTTACTGATGCCGCAGGCTTGACAGGTACTTCTAGCGCTATACCAGTCAATGTCGTCGCGGCTCCGCCAACAGACACGCAACCACCGACAGTAAGCTTTAACGCGCCGGTAAATGGAGCAGTAGTAAAAGGTAGCGCCGTAACTGTATCGGCAGTCGCTACTGACAATACCAAGGTCGCCAGCGTGACCTTTAGTGTCAATGGCGCCACAATTGGCAGTCCAGTCACTACTCCGGTTGCTAATAATACCTATAGTACTACCTGGGACACTACGGGTCTTCAAGACGGCACCTACACCATTATTGCGAAAGCTCTTGATACCACAGTTACGGGCAATCCGGCGACTACAACCGAGTCCGTAACTATAAGTAATACCGTGGCGCCTCCACCGCCAACTATTCCGCTGGCAATTAGTTTAACGGCCCCAGTTAATTATGCAACCGTATCTGGTAGTTCGGTGGTTCTGACGGCCACTCCACTTAACTCTGCTAAGATAGCCAATATAAGCTTCAGTGTTGATGGTAAAACAATTGGCAACCCGGTTACCACTAGTCCTTATTCCATGACCTGGGACTCTACTGCCGTTTCCAATGGCTCGCATATTATCATGGCGACGGCCGTTGATGCTGCCGGCAACAAGTTTAACGATCAGAATACGGTGACGGTCAGCAACGCCGATACGAGTCCGCCCACTAAGCCCGCAAATCTTGTCGCCAAAGCCTCGGCTTATAACCAGGTCGATTTAACCTGGACGGCTAGTAGTGATAATACTGGCGTTGCAGGCTACTATATTGTCCGTGGCGGCAGTACCATCACCAAAACTACGACGGACGCCACAGTCTATACGGACACGACGGTAACCGCAAATACCAACTACACCTACTATCTCTACGCTTATGATGCGGCCGGAAACGTTGGTCCAAGTTCTGCTACCGTCTCAGTCACAACACCGATACAACCGGATACTCAAGCGCCTATTTGGCCGGCAGGCGCTGGTAATCTAGCAGCTTCGGCCGTATCATCCTCCCAGATTAATCTATCCTGGAGCACGGCTACAGATAACGTAGGCGTTAAAGCCTATCAGATTTATCGTAACGGCGCAACGACCCCGATTGCTACGGTGACAGCCACTAGTTATGGCGACACCGGACTTAGCGCCAATACAGTCTATACCTATACTGTTAAGGCGGTTGATGCTTCTGGAAATTTGAGTATTGCAACTAATCTGGCATCGGCTGCCACCCAGAGCATATCGCCGCCGGCCCAAAAAGTCGGCACTATAACTGGCCAAGTTACTTCAAAGTCGTCAACCAAGACATCCACACCACTTAGCGGTGTCGCCATACATTACGTTTATGCCAATGCAAACCACTACACCAGTACCAACTCGAACGGAACATATGCGCTAGTAAATATTCCGGCTAAAACCTATAGTCTTAGCTTCTCTAAACGCGGCTATGCAACCCAAAACTTGCAAGTGTTATTAGGTTCCGGCCAAACAATTACGAGTAGTGTAACCTTAATTAAGAGGTAACCAACGAGAAGGGTGATACGCCGCAATCTAATTGCAGGAAGGTCTAGGTCAAGCAGGTTTGGTTCGCAAGCAGTCAAATTATAGGTCGATAGCGTCCAGCCAGAAATGTATAATAAAGCTATGGCAACGATAAAGCAGTTTGAGGCGGCAGACAAGCAATTCCCCGTTTATATTACTGAACCTACAGGACCTATTAAGGGCGGCTTGATTGTGGTGGAGGAGATTTGGGGGCTCCGTGATCATATCAAACAGGTGGCGGACCGCTTTGCGGCTGAAGGTTACTTGGTGTTATCTCCTGATTTGCTGAGCGAGATTGACATAACAGAGGAAATGGCCAATAGACTACAGGTAAAATTGTTTAACCCCAAGACTCGCAATGAAGCCCAACCGCAATTGCGTACGCTAATGGCGCCCATGCAAGCACCAGATTTTGCCGAGGTAGCTATTGCCAAGCTCAAGACGTGTTTTGATTACCTCATAGGCCAGCCGGAAACTCAGGAGAAAGTGGCCATCACCGGCTTTTGTTTTGGTGGCAGCTATAGCTTTAGTTTAGCAGTGGCAGAACCTCGACTTAAAGCGGCCATTCCCTTCTATGGCCATACGGACTATGATGTCGCTCAGCTCAAGCAAATCAAGTGCCCTATCCTGGCTTTTTATGGGGAAAAGGACGAACGTCTTATAGAAGGTCTGGAAGAGCTCAGATCTAAGATGGACCAAGCTGGCGTAGATTTTACTGCGCAGGTATATCCCGGCTGCGGCCATGCCTTCTTTAACGACACAAACCCCTTTGCCTACAACCGCGCAGCCGCCACTGATGCTTGGTCAAGGGCACTCGAATTTCTTGCCACAAACCTAACTTCTTAATAGGTCATAAAAAACCTATCTGTTAGAGGACTGTCCTCTAACAGATAGAAAAAATGTGGTTATGGGCCGGACTGATACAGGTCTTTGACGTTGCCGAAGGCGATGCGGTCCAGAATGAGGTCATCCATGCGGGCCATGATGGCTGGTACGACAGTGAATTCGCCGTATCTGTCATTAACACTGTCAGCCGCCCGGGCCAGTGATCTTTTATCTATCCTGGTGCCATCGAACAAGCCCAGCTGTTCAGGATCACAGGAGGCCAGTTTATAGACCGATACACTCATATTAGTGACGTTATCTGGCATAGTTACTTGATTAAGCAAACGTTGGGCTTGAAAGTAAATATCCTGGGTGGCGTACATTTCGACGTGCGTATCTTTTCCCTTGCCCCAGTATTGATGATTGGCAAAAGTTAGCCACAGATGAATGCCACTGGCGGTATGGCCGCTGGCGCGCAGCCGCCGCCCGGTTTTCTCACATAACTTCATAAGCAGCTGGGACAGATATTGTCTATCGGTGGTTTTATGGCTGAGAGCGTACTGGTGGCCGTAGCTTTTGCGACCCCAGTTAACATTATCTACTTCCCAGCCGCGTAGGCGATAATACCAATCCATCCCAACCTTACTCCTAAAGACCTGTTTCTTTAGGAAGTCGCCATCGGCATCCAGGAATTGCAAAGGCGTATAGATGCCATGGATATTCAGCCGGGCCTGATAACGCACGTTAATGCCAGGTAAGTCCAGCAGTTCTAGTTTAGCAAAGGTCTGTCGCAGAGTTTGGGCAGTTATAACAGTAAGTCCGTCCGGTTTGTTAATGCCGGCCCCCACCTTGGCCAAAAAGCGGTTGGGGCCAATGCCAACATTCACAGTCACGTACTCGCCTAACGACCGCCTAATGTCGGCTTTGATCTGATGACCTATTTCTGAGAGTGACAGGCCTTGACGCAGGCTGGGTGAGCCGGCAAAGTCTATTACAAATTCATCAATGGACTTAGGCGTAATATCACTGGTGTAGTTGAGGAGAACTTCCCGAAAACGCCGGTGGGCATCACGGTATTTGGCCGGATCCGGCATCAATACAATCACTCCTGGGCACAGTTCCCTGGCCTGCCGGACGTTAACTCCTAACTTAATGCCCAATGCTTTGGCATCATAACTAGCGGCCAGTACCATGCCGCCAGGCGTATCATAAGCCGCCACGGCCACGGGCTTATTGCGAATCAATGGATTGGCCTGTTGCTCGATAATGGCAAAGCAACTATTAAGATCAATGTGCATAATCAGCGGCTGGGCGTGGTTAAGCGGCAAGACCATAGATTTGCTCAGTAAATATTAATATGTTATTGTATGTTGAGAAAGAGGCTTTTATGACTATAGAAAACCCTACCGAACCAGGAATGATGTTTGGGCTAGAACAAGATGGAGCATTCGACTCAATTGATATGGGTTTACAGTGCCTACGTAAGGAGGTTGAGGGAACTCTGCAGTCTGGCCCTAGAACAGAGGAACTCCCGACAGACTTGGGACGAAACCAGGAACGCATGGCCAAAATTAAGATTGGGAAAAATGTTTTTGTGCGTTTGTCTTGTCTTGCCGTGGGCTGTGGGGCGGCTTGCGGCATCACTAATATTGAAGGGAGGGCCACGGCCGAACCCCTGCTTACTCCCGAGGGGGTGCGGAGTTTGGACGACTGCATCCTAGAGTAGGTGCTAATTAGCAAGACCGTCATGGATGGCCTCCAGGGTCCAGTGCAGATTACTGGTGTTAAAGTTTAGACGGAAGCATAAGTTGCTGTCTTTATCTGTTAGCTCGTAAATATGGTGCAGTGTCTCGCCGTTACGAATGGTGTGATGATAGCCAACCTTGCCGACGTGATAATCGGTATTCTGCCAACTAATCATGTACGGTGCTGCTGCCCGCTGCTTGGCACTAAATACTGATATAACACTTACCTCTTGGTTAATTTTCTCTTTCATCCCAGTATCCTTAAGAGGCGGTCTTGATACTTACTAGGGTCCAGTGGTCATCCTCGTTCTTGAGGCGGTAGACGCTTTGGCCGTCGGTCATGTCGAACAGACGGGTTAAATGTTCACCCTTTTGGATGAGGTAACGCAAGCCAAGGTCAATAAATGAATGGCGCTGATCATCTACCGTTATGGCTTGGGGAATGCTCTGGAAGCCGTGTTTGTTTGTGAAAGTAAAGGCGTTAATTTCAACTTCTTGGTTCATATCTAAACTCCTGATTTAAGCGTAATAAAATTTAGACCAGACAGAGATTTCTGCTAGCGAACGGATGAGAACAAGGCGTCCGGTAAAAAATATTGACCGTTCCCAATATCTTTGTAACGGAGAACCAGAGTTTAGATATAGGCGTTAGCAGGGACCTAAGTATGCTTGCCTGAGTTGTAATAAAGCCTGTCTGTAAAAATCCACCCTTGAGGGCAAAAGTACACACATGACCATATTAATAATAGCACTTTCAATTGGTCCGTCCAGTAAATTGTTTATGCTTGCAAACGTAACGTATACCATCTATTGTCTGAGCAATGATACCGACTGAATCTGGAGAGATTCAAAGTGTGGCTATAATACCTGCCTTTAATGAGGAAGGAACCGTTGGTGGTGTCGTAAGGGCTGCTCTGCGGGCTAAGAGGGTCGGTGCCGTGGTTATGGTCAACGATGGCTCGGCAGACGAGACTTCGAAAGTGGCTTATCAAGCGGCTGAGCTAGAGATAACTTCCCTGACTAAGCCATTTATAGTAGCAGATCATACGACGAATCAAGGTAAGGCCGAGGCAATGCAGACAGGATTTGCTTATGCCGAGTGGTTGGGTGATGGGGCACTAAAAACTGTAGTGTTCCTAGACGCGGATCCATCCCCAATATCATCACGAGCAACCTATAATCGAAAACTTGGAACCCGTATTGCCAATGGTGCTTCCGGGGGGATTATCGATCGTCCGGATGAGTTTATTAACTTATTCGCAGGATATTTAGACGAATTAATACGCCCTGTATCAGAAGATGAAAAAATTATGACCATTGGTTTATTACAAAGGAATTGGATGGTTGACGCCTTACGGTTAAGACTTAACTGGGGCGCGCTAGCTGGGAATAGGGCTGTGAATGCGGAGCTTTGGCGAAGTATGCTCTCGGATTATCAGCAGCGTGGGCTTGAAATAACTGGTTGGCAGACAGAGGCCGCACTTAATACCTATACTCGAAAGAACAGAGACAATAACGGCACGAAACTTAATAGGCATATAGGTAAACTCTTAATGCCAGGCATAGTTAACGTGGGTAGTCGCGTAAAAGCCGGCGGCTTTATTTCCGGTCTTGCGCGAATGGCAAGCATTAATGGACAAGCTCTTGGAGGCTTTGCTAAATATGGCCTTAGGTCCTAATTCAATAAACTACTTGATTTGGCTCAGGAAAGCCACAAGTTGGCGCGGGGTGACATTGGCCTTGATAAGATATCCATCGGCTTGTTGCTCGATAACCTGGCGATGATCATGTTCTTGCTCCAGATTAGTTGTCACCACAATCTTAGACTTCAGGTTGGGCACTTCGGCTCGCAAACGGCGTAAAATTTCCATACCAGACATATCGGGGAGCATAAGATCCAACAGGATAATGTCAAAAACATTGGTTTTAGCCTGAGCATAACCTTCCAGACCATTGTAGGTATTTTGGACCACATAACCAGCCTTAGTAAGTGCTTTGGTATAGAGCTGGCTGATGGAATGTTCGTCTTCTATGGTCAGGACGGTCTTGCTTGCTGGCACTGGTGAAGGGGTTTGATTCGTATCCATGGTTATTGTCTATATAAGGAGTGGTTCTTTATCCAGCCGTTGGCCACTCGAGTAATCCCTTTATTATCATTGTTTTTACGTTCCTCGGCAAGCTGGCTATAAGGCAGTAAGGTGAAGCCGATAATGGTTCCTTGCCCTTCTTTGGAACGAACCCAGATATTGCCGCCATGCGCTGTCATAATCGCTTTGCAGAGGTAGAGGCCTAGACCAGTACCACTTACCTGCCCTTTAGTCTGGTGGTTGCGATAAAATTTTTCAAACAGATGTGGTATTACGCCTAGCGGTATGCCGGGTCCAAAGTCCTGCACGCTTGTCTCTATCAAGCCATTTTGGTTTAAGCTGGTTTTAACAATAACTTTTTGACCCTCTGGGCTATATTTAATGGCGTTGTCGAGTAAATTAGCCAACACTTCGTAGATGCTGGTACGATCGGCCGCTACGGCTGGTAGATCTGGAGCTAATTGGCACTCTATGGTTATCTGGTGGGTCTGAGCGCGTAAGCCCAAATCTGCAACTACGGTTTTAACAATATCACTCCAGTTACCTTCGTCTAGTTGTAAGATTAACTGGTTGGCATCAACCCGGGCAACATTTAAAATGTTGTTAACAAAAGCACTGAGTTGGCTGGCAGAGGCTTCGAGCTTGTGTAAAATATCGGCCTTTTCTCCGGTTAGCTCGGGTCCAAGCTCGTCCTGTAAACTTTCAATATATCCCCGGACCAGTGTTAATGGTGTGCGCAGTTCGTGGACGGTTAATGCCATAAAACTAAGCGAATCATCATCCTGCTGGTAGCTATCGTTTCTATCAAACAAAGCCACTATGGTTTCAATCTGGTCTTGCTCTGCCCGGTTATAGTGTGCTGCCATATCAAATTGTAGACTAGTCTTATGATCGGGTAGTTTGAGTCGTACGCGCTCCCAATTTTTCGAGGCAGTGACACTATTGTTTCGAACCGTTGTCAGCCATGTATCAAAGGTATCGATTGTACTAAAAGACAGATCGAGCAAGCTGTACATATCTTTATGCAGAATGTCGCTCGGCGTGATTCCTAAATACTTCCCGGCCGCGTCGTTCGTAAATAGGATTTGCCGATTCTTGTTCATCGCAAACAGAGGTGATGGTAAAGACTTGACGATAGCAGTAGCTAGTTGATCGGAAGCTGTAGGGGCGGCCGGCTGTTTGGCGAGGCTTGAAAGTTGATAGACCTGCGTGCACAGAGTAGTAATAAGCTCGCGACCCAAATTGAGCTGCTCCGGTGCTGGCGCTGTTATATTATTACCTGCTGGTGAAACATGCATGACAGCTTGCCATATAAAACGAACTGGCTCTACGATGTAGCTGACTGACAAAATAGCCAGGCCAACAGCTGCACTCAGTCCAAGTACTATCAGATAAAAGGCGAGTGCCAGAATCCCTAAATGGAATATCTGACTGCCAAGCCACCAGCCGGCCAGCAGTATCAAGCTCTCGATTCCCAACAATAGGAATAAGATGTATTTGATTTGGCGTTTAAAGTGGCTGAACTGTTCCATGGGGTTGCTAGTGGCTATATGTAACGGTGCCGGGATCAACAATGCTAATCCAGGTCTGGCCGGCATTCAGTTTAAGCGGCTGACCATTAGCATCGGTAAAACTAAACTGGCTTCTGCGATCAGCCTTGTGCCAGGTACCAGTGACCTCGCCTCCATCTTGAAAGAGATACATTGGTCCGCTGCCGGTATCGGTGTAATCGGTGTGCTGTCCGTCGCTATCAATGCCCCTGTTCATCACTAAGGCCATGACAACCTTTGGTTCTAGTTGGGTGCCGGACTTCTCGTCGGTATGCGGTTGGCCGCCCTCACTACGTTTGTAGCTGTTAGCTTTGGCGTCATAGTCGTAATGAACGTTGTAAAGAGTACTTGAGATGGCAAAGTTAATGTTGGTGGCGGCCGGTTGTTTGCTGGGGGTGTCTTTTTTGCGAGGGAAACCGGTAAAGGTGCTGCTGGTGAAGCCCTTGGAGACTTCAAGGTTATTGAGATTGCTCATGCTGGTGTAGACATTGTGGGGAGCATCTCTGCTGGTAATACGGGTATAAGCGCCGCTGTTATAAAACTGGTCTAAATCTTTGATGTTAAAAGTTTTAATATCGCTTAACGCCTGGGGAGCGCCGCCAACATGAGCGACGGCAGCATCAAACGGCATTAAGAAGTCCAAATAATACGGCCGGACAGAGCGGACAGGGCCGATGTAGTCCGGCATCTCGGCTTGATACAGAGCCATAAAGCGGGTTATGCCGCCTTCAGCAATGGCTTCATAGACAACTCCAGCGCCCACTAAACCAGATTGAGGCCGGGCATCAGGACTGTTTTCTATCATAATGGCTGTGACTTGCCGATTATTGGCTGCTGGATCTACCGGTAAGCCGGTTAGTTTAGATGGAGCTGTTGTTGGCACTACTGGTTTTGGTTTGGGCTTAGTAAGGGCTGGATTGGCTACCAAACTGTCCTGCCGTGAACGGTGGTAGGCATAATAAATGCCCAGTCCACCGGCCCACAGTATAATTACCAGGCTCACAATAACCAGCACCCATTGCCTGCGTGATAATTGTCGTTTCCTGAGTTGCCACCAGTGGATTTTGTTATCTTTGTCTGGTTTGGATTTGGATTCTGGTTTAGGCGGTGTTAATTCATTGCTGTGCGCGGCAGGATCATCAGATAAAGGGGTGGATTCAGATGGTTTGTTTTCGACGACAGACGCCGCTGTTTCCTGAGTCGAAGGCTCAATAATTTTTGGCTCAAGCTTGGGGAGGTGTTCTTTATGTTTGGGTGGTCTGATAATGTCGTCCATAACGACTATTGTATCAGATTGCTTATGCTTTCGTTTCGCCTCTTTAGAGGCTCATCAGCGCAGCTCTTGGTTTATCTGCGGACGAAAGAAAGATGAGATGGCGGGGGACTTGGAGAGAGGAGGTGTGTCGCAATGCGAAACAAATCCAGACTCCAAGTCCGCCCTCGCCACCTCGTGACACTCTACCGAACCTGTGAAGGCCGGGTCGCAGTCGGTGTCTCGACTGTTTGTTCATTCAAGGGTGGATCAGTGCCCAACCACGCGTGTGATGTGGTAGCTACTGCTCCCGAAGTCGAGTCCGCTTGCAAACCAAATGGTCCACAGGAGGAATCCCAACAGGAGCCCGTAGAAAACCGGCCGGTGATTCTTCGCGAAGAAGAAGCCGATGGTCACTACCAACAACAACACGTAACCGAGCACGCCACCGAAATACACCATCATCAGCGCCAAAACGAGTGAGCCCATGAACTCAATTGCCTCGCTAAGCACCGTTCCGACTACCGTCGCTCTCTTCCTCATCGAAGACCTCCTTCGAACAGCCAAGTGCCGCCGTAGTGGATCTTGATGACGTTGTCGATGAACTTCTGGGAAATGCACTGTCCTATCTTGCCGCCGATGCAACGCTGGAATTCGTGGTAGATGCCCGCGAAATGTCCGCCGTTGTGGTGGCCGTTCAGGCTGTAGTAGTAGTTATCCGCCCGCTTGTATTCACCTGTCCATGCCCAGCCGGCCAGTCCTCCGTACGTGGTGACGTTCGGAACGACATCGCTGCTGTGCCAAGACGAGCTGGTGACGGTGTTACCATCCCAACACGCATGGTCGGTGAAGGTGAGCGAGAACAACGTGCCAAAGAGGCCGCGTGCCTTGTACTCCTGCGTTGCGGAACCGCAAAGAACGGTTCGTGCCGCCGAAGTCATCATCGTTTTGTTAACGACGAAGGGGCTCTGAGTCTCATTGACCGACGCAACCTGGCTGGCGGCGGCAACGAACTTGGGGTTCGAGGCCAATGCCTTCAGCTCGGCTGTGCTCTTACCTGGCATGACTGACTTCAGAAAAGTCAGCATCTGCGATGACGGTGGTGTCGTGGCGACCGTTGCTCCAGCGCGTGTAGCACCGAAACTCAGAAACATCACAACAACTGCCATGCAGACAATGCTTGTGGCTTTGCCCGCCGTTTGAAGCTTGCGCTTCATATCGGAACCTCCAATGGTTCTCTCATCCTTGAATGAATTGTTAAATAGGTCTCATCCATGAGGCCCACTTCATGCTCGTGACTTGTTTGATGACAGATTCCCGCCCGGGGATTCATAACCATCGCATTGTCGCGGCATGAACCAAATCCATTACCCTTTGGGCTTGGCACATGCTGCGAAACTTTAAGGTACCTTATCGATTGTTTATATCTGTTAAATTTTGAGAACCCCACCTAAGGGGACTGTTATTGTATATTATTATGACTATTTTGTCAATAACCATTAGCAAGATTTTATGGTACAATAATAATTGAGTTTATGCTTGCGTATTGTGTCTAAATATAGTATAGTTATGTGAATATGGTATTTCCCAAATGGTCTGATAGTGCAAAAGGCATAGAGGGCACCGTCCTTCTCTTACAGATCCCCCGTACCAATGAGAAGAAAGAGTTAGCTGCTGAACAGCTCTTTGCTAGTCTGCATGGACTGCTCCTAACGGCTGAAAAACAGCAATTCCGAGCTATCGAGCGTGATGTGGTGAGCTTTGAGATTGCTGTCCAGCATAAGCGGATCGGCTTTTATGTTTGGGTGCCAAACCATCTTAAGACATTTGTCGAAGAGCAAATTTATGCTCAGTATCCGACGGTCTATATAAGTGAGGTTCCCGATTATACGCTCGAGACCCAGACCTATAGCACGCAACTAGCTGCCGAACTTCAACTCAGTGCTCATGAAGCCTTGCCTATTAAGACCTTCCCCAGCTTTGAAGTTGACCCCCTTGCGGCGATTACGGCTGCCTTGGCACAGTTTGATGAACAAGAAGAGGCTTGGCTACAAGTGGTACTTCGTCCGGCCCGAGATAACTGGTACAAAAAAAGCGAGCAGTACACCAATAAAATTCGAACCGCTAAACCTGGTATGAGCGGTCTGGCCGGCGCGCTTTGGACACCGCCTACTACCGGTACACAAGCAGCGACTCCCAAGCTGGCTGAATACGAGTCCGCCCAAGCCAGTGCGGCTGAGGAGAAGAGTCATAAAATAGCTTATGAAGTAGCGCTGAGAATTATGTATCGGGGTAATGGCTCACCAGGTCAAGCAAAGATGCGCGTACAGGCCATTGCAGCCAGCTTCAAACAGTTCAATACTACCTATCTCAATGGCTTTAAGCAAAAATATCTGGGTTCTGATCAGAAATATGTAGATCAATATCGTCGACGCCAATTCGTCCGTCGTGGCTTTGTCTGTAATATCGAGGAAATTGCCAGTTTATATCACTTGCCCCACACGAACGTTGAAACGCCCAATATCCTGTGGGCCTCAGCTAAAACAGCTGAACCACCTGCTAATCTACCGATTGTTACATCTGAGGCTGATCCTGATATAAGCCCGATCGCAATCACTAACTTTCGTGACCATAATACCGTCTTTGGTATGCCCCGTTCGGAGCGAGGTCGTCATCTCTATATTGTCGGACAGACTGGTGTTGGTAAATCGGCTCTACTAGAACTGCTGACCCTATCTGATATCACCAGCCCCTACGGCTTTGCAATTGTTGATCCACATGGTGATTATGCCCTGAACATTCTTCAGCGAATACCAGCCGAGCGAGCTGGAGATGTTATCTACTTTAATCCGGCCGATACTGATTACCCAATTGCTTTCAATCCGATGGAGGTTTACGATCCTAAGCTTAAAACGCATACCTGTTCGGAACTGATTGGGGTTTTGAAGCGAATGTTTGAAAGTTGGGGTCCACGACTTGAATATATCTTACGCTATAGCATTCTAGCCTTACTTGACTACCCTGATGCTACCATGCTTGATATTACCCGCATATTGACGGAAAAGAAGTTCCGTGACGAGGTTTTAACCTATGTTGAAGATCCGGTAGTGCGCAATTTCTGGACTGTCGAGTTTGCGAGTTGGAATGAGCGATTTGCGGCGGAGGCAGTTGCACCAGTGCTTAACAAAGTTGGAGCCTTTACAGCCAACCCAACCGTTCGCAATATTATTGGACAACCAAAGAGTAGCTTCAATATTCGTCGAATTATGGACGAACGCAAGATACTAATTGTTAACTTGTCACGTGGTCTAATTGGTGAAGATAACGCTGCCCTGCTTGGCGCTCTACTTGTTACTAAGATCCAAATGGCTGCGATGAGCCGAGCCGATACGCCAGCCGAAAGCCGCACTCCATTTTATCTCTATGTTGACGAATTCCAGAACTTTGCGACTGACTCGTTTGCGACAATTCTGAGTGAAGCTCGAAAGTATGGATTAAACCTAACGGTGGCTAACCAATATATTGCTCAGATGGGCCAAACCGTTCGCGACGCCGTCTTTGGTAACGTTGGATCGATTATTGCCTTTCGGATGAGTGCCGATGATGCTGGCGGTATGAAACGCTATTTCGAGCCAGCCTTTGAAGAGCATGACCTCGTACACATGCATAACCGACATTTTGCTATTAGTATGACGATTGATGGTGAAAAAGTGCAGGCCTTTTCAGCTACTACCGAAGATTTGCCGCAGTCCTATACCAATCAAGCCGATAATATTATTGAACAAAGTCGTCGTCTCTATGCGGCTAGTCGTCATGAGATTGAGTCATTAGTACAATCCCGCTACATTTCGGACAGCAAAACACTGCAACGTCCTACTACCGAACCACAAACAAAGACAGCTGTAGCTTCACCTAAGCCACCAGTTGTTGTGCATGACACGTCTAAAACAGCCGTTAAAAAACTAGGTATCATAGTCGCCCACAGTGCGGCAACTAGTGAAGCGTCCGAGCAGCCTACCAAGAAGCGTAAACGAACGCGTCGACGCAAGGCCAAGTCAAATGCTGTCCCGACTACTATGCCGGTTGACAGCAACCAAGGCTTCGACGATGGTACCGTTATTACACTGCGTTAATAGTGCTCATAATACGGGCTAAACTACGATCTTTTCCGAGTACTGCTAAGCTGGCAGCTAGTTCAGGACTGGCCGGCGCTTGCGTCGTTGCAATTCGAATTAAACTGAAAAGTACAGCCGGTTTCTGTCCGGTCGTCTCTAGTAAGTCATTTAAAGTATCGCTCAAATTCTTAGCTGAAAAATCGCTCTGCTCTAAGGCGTCACGACTTTGCTCCAGTAGCTGTTTGAGCTCAGCTTTATCCAGTTTCTTGAGTTGTTTATGTTCGCTAATAAGCGTTGGGTCAACTGGCAAATCAACGAAGAAAAAATTAGTTAAACTTGGCAATTCAGCCAAATACTTTAATCGTTCTTGGACAAGTCCAAGTACTTGTTTTTTATAGCTCGGATCTGCTTTAGTAGCCTGGGGTGGCCAAAATTGCTCAGCCCGCTTAGCTAGTTCCTCTAAAGATAATTGACGAATGAAGTGCCCATTGACCCAGAGTAGTCTTCGTTCATCAAAGTGAGCACCACTACGTTGAATTCGTTCCAGGCTAAACTTTTTTAGTAATTCAGATTCGGTAAAGATCTCTTGTTCGCTGCCGTCGTTCCAGCCAAGGGTGGCAATAAAACTGACGAGGGCTTCGGGCAAGAAACCGTCACGGATATAATCAAGTACATCTTTCGCGTCATCACGCTTGGATAACTTCTTCTTACCATCTGGACCCAAAATGTGTGGTACGGTCGCCATAATCGGGACCGTTAACTCGAGTGCCTCGTAGAGATTTAAATAATTTGGAACACTGGCAAGAAATTCCTGTCCCCTGATAATGTGACTAATCTCCATTTCGGCATCATCAACGATATGTGAAAAGTTGTACGTTGGGTAGCCATCGCTCTTCATTAAGATAAAGTCATCAATAACCTCAGGGCCGGTTGAGATATCTCCCATTACCTCGTCATGCCAGTTGTAAGTTTTTGGGTCAGATTTGAAACGAAGCGGCATACTACCATCCCATTTTGGTGGTTTTTCTGGGCGATGGTGACGATAGAGAAAAGGCTGTTTGGCTTTTTGGGCAGTTTCGCGAAACGCCTGAACCTCTTCTGGACTATATGGATCAGCGTAAGCGTGGCCCGCATCTATAAGTTTTTGAGCCCACTTCTTATAACTAGCTAGTCGTTCACTTTGACGATAGGGCGCAAATGGTCCACCTATATCTGGTCCTTCATCGTAGAAAATACCCAGGGCTTTTAAACTTTCCATAAGGTGTTTGTCGGCTCCGGCTACTTCCCGCTTTTTGTCAGTATCTTCTAGTCGTAAGATAAATTGACCCTTGCCTTGCCTGGCCACTAACCAGCCAAATAGTGCGGTCCGAACACCACCTACATGCAAAAAACCAGTTGGACTAGGCGCAAAACGTGTTCTAGTAGATTTCATCTTAACTTAATTCTAACAGATTATAGTGCTGTAGTTGCAATGCCATACATCTATTGCAATTTATATAGTTTTAGTATATATTATTTATAATGGAAACTCCTCACATTGACGATTTGCAGGATACTATAGTAGAACCAGACCCATCTCGTGCTATTCACTCCTTGCAGAAAAGATATCTTTACCGGGCGGATATTCTCGATGTTTATCCTAGAGATATTGAGCTGGTAAGCAAAATAGCCTATGAAGGTTCGGTAGGGTCCTTAAATATGGCTGGAGCGATAGCTTTGGATATTGCGGCCAGACCAAACCTAACTTCAGATCAACAGCTTGAATGGCTGGTATATGCTAGTGATATTTGGAAAATTGCAGTTGATGATGCACGACAAAGAGGAATAGTCGATATTCATTCGATTGGTGCTGCGACTGGGCTCGCAACCTTGCCAAGTTATTTTGATATAATTTATAACCAAAGAATACCTGATATTGACAGCCAACGGTCTATGTATGAGAAACTTTGCGGCTTAGCCATAGATGCTCAGCGTTTACGAAAGAACTCTGGTCGCAGAGGAGATATCCCAACTACGTTAAGGGCGGCTGGGATTGCATCTGAATTGTCCGTACTACTATTGCACCAAAGATTTGTATTGCATAATCTCGGTGATACGAGTCAAATGGTAGCTTTGCCATCGCGCATCTCTGAAGATAATTGGCTTCGAAATAAGGACCAAGAAACTACTGTTTCAAATGGCTGGGACGTTTCAATTATGACAAAATATCCCGATGATCAAAGCCCCGTTCTTGCATATAAAGTTCAGGTTAAAACAAGCCAAAATGCGGACGATAAAAGTCCGGATTACGCGAGCGATATAGTAAAAGTCAATGTTGCTCAGGATCTCATTGTGACTGAGCAGGAACGTAAAAGGGGTCGAGTCTTGGTCCGAACAATACCAGCAGAGTGTTATGCGGAATTATCCGGTAATGCCGCTCGAGTGACAATTAAGAAACTAAACAAAAGAACAGAAAAACTACTAGATGTTCTTGGCTAATTACTTATTAGAAACTATTCGCAATTTTTAAGAGCTGGACGGAGCTTAGATTAGAGTTGCCTTCTATGGTGTACCTGGTACTGCCCTTGACCCAGGTGGCGCTTGAGTTGTCAGACAAGTAGACGGTAGTGCCCTTGGAGTCGTTGACTGGCTGGTATGATTGACCAATATCAGTTAGTAAACCAATGGTTTGTGGATCTGCCGGGGCAGCTGTTTGGACTATCTTGAAATTTCGTCCGTCAGTGTTGGAGTGAAAACTTAATATAACCTCGCCAGGTAGAGCCTGAATGTTATGATCGAGTGCAAAACTTGGTGGAGTGTAGCCAGGCATGCTGGCACGAATGCCGGCGCCGCTAGCAGCCAACTGAACTCGAATATTTGAAGCGTTTTGATACAGCACAAATCCACCAAGTACTACTGCTGCCAATACACCCATACCGATGTGAAGTGTTCTGGTGCTGACGCCGAGCTTTTTAGCTACTCTTTGCCGTTTGTTATGGGTATGTAGACTTTGCTGATGGCTCGTAGCGCTGACCATGGCGTTACCAAAAATATCTGCTGGTGCAGTGCCTAAAACGGGTGCAGATTCATGTTCTTTAATAATCGATTCTTCTGGTGCTGGCCTAACACTAATATGGGCTACGTGTTTTTTTACGATGCCAGAGGCTTGCCCGGTGGTCGAATTAAAGCGGTGTATTAAATGACTTTTAGGAATCTGGCCGGCGCGTTGGTTCCGGCTTTGTTTGGCAGCCATAATATCCAGAGCATCTGATTCTATATCGTGATTGGCTAATTTTGAGGAGTGTATGTCGGTAATTCTTAAGGACTTATCTATGAGTACCGGTTTTTTTACGGCTTGGCGCATGAGAGTCTTGCTATGCTGCGGCTTGCGTATGACGTGATGCGGCTCGCGGTGACAGGAAAGGACTGGAACCTCTTTCTTAGACATGTTGGGTACAGCTTGTTTATCAGCTTTAGGATGCAGGCTTGGCTTAATGGGGGCAGATTCAGATTTATGCTCTTTACCAGCAGATAAAAGCTCACCGGTTAAGGCGTCGTAAACCTTGCCATTAAGCTTGATTGTATTTTGCTGTTTACTCACCTTTTTGTATTCCTGCTATTCTTGCCTAAGCTGCTTATGTATAGTATGTTACACCCCTGAACGCGCCTTGACAAGCCTTCGACTTTCTTTGCACTGCATAAAAGCTTGCGGTAGTATACTGTAGGTAGCGGCAATAAAAACGTCTCTCCAAAACTCCTCACACTTCGTATGGACTTTCTTGATCCTCAAAAAAAACGCCAACGAACCATCCGGCTGATGGTGGGTTATGTGCTGGTGGGTATAGCCATTGCCTTGGCCTCACTGGTGCTATTACTGCAAGCTTATGGATATGATCTCAATCGGCAAACAGGCCAAGTTATTCAAAATGGGCTGGTGTTTGTGGCCTCTCATCCGGTGTCTGCTAATCTGTACCTAAACGGAGTTGCCAAAGGTACAACTAGCACAAAGCTAACCATTCAGGCTGGACAATATAGCGTTGCTCTTAAGCAAAAAGACTATCGTACCTGGCAGCGGACCATAACGTTACAGGGCGGCACTGTAGAGAGACTGGTCTATCCGGTGCTCTTCCCTGCCAAATTGGTAACTACCGATACTCAGCTCTATAGTTCCGTCCCTTCCTTTGCTACTGAGAGCCCGGATCGACAATGGCTGCTGGTACAACAGACTGGATCATTCACAACTTTTGATAACTTTGATTTGAATAACCCTACCACTGCCCCAACCACCGTTAGTTTACCGGCCGATCTACTTACGCAAAGTACTGGCCCAGAAAGCCTTGCTATGGTGGAGTGGTCAACAGATAACCGCCACGTTTTGATCAAGCACACCTACAGTGGAGGCGATGAGTTTATTATGGTTGACCGACAAGATCCTGGCAGCTCATATAATGTTAATAAGCAGTTCAACGTCACCCCCTCTTCGGTTGCCCTTCACAATAAACGTTTTGACCAACTTTACATCTACGATGCTGCTGCCAAGACAGTGCAAGAGGCTGATACTAAAACGAGCCAGCTTACGCCCCTACTGGCTAATGTTATTAACTTTAAGCCCTACGGTGCCGACACAATTTTATATGCTACAGACGATAGTCAGACTCCCGGTAAGAATGCTATAAAAATATGGGATGGTAAGCAAAGCTATCTGATTCATTACTATCCCTCAGCGGCTAGCTACGGGCTTGATATGGCGAGCTATAGCGGCCACAATTATGTAGTGGTGGCGCCAACGGGCGGCGGTGCAGCTTATATTTACAAAGATGCGCTCGATCAGGCCAAGAAAACCAATAAAGCGGCCGCAGCCTTCACAGATCTTCGGTTAGATCAGCCGGCTTTCGTGTCATTCTCTGCTAACGCTCAGTTTATCTTAGCCCAGAGTGGTCCTAATTTTGCGGTCTATGATATTGATAGCGGCCAGCGTTATTTCTATGAGTTGAAAGATGAAGTTCCTATTACCCAGAAAGCCATCTGGATGGATGGCGATCGTATTTTACTGGTGTTGGGTGGTAAAACCGTGGTTTTTGATTACGACGGCATTAATCGGCAAGATTTATCAGCTTCCGCGGCGGGCATGCTGCCCTTTTTTGACCGTGATTACACGAATCTCTATACTATCGCGCCTTCGGTAAAGGTGCCGGACCGCGCGGCACTGACTCGTACACTCATGACAGTCAAGTAGCCAGTAATCTGTCATCTGTAGTCAGGAATCTCACTCTACTGAATACTGATTACTAACTCCTGATTACTTTTGTTTAATTGGTTAAAGCCAACTAACAAATCGGCTCCACAAACTCGGTGAGTTACTGGGTAGTATCGTCGGTTTTTGGCTGGACTTAACGGCAGTACTGGCAGTATTAACCGTTGGGCTTGGTGAAATTTGTTGGCCTATGACAACCAGCCTATGGAGTGACGTTCCGGGCGGGTCGCAGGTAATAAGCGTGGCCGTGGCTGGTTTATCGGTTGAGTTTAATACGCTCACGTCGGTAGGCTCGACTATCTCTTTTTTATAGACTTGATAGGCATACTCTTTGCCATTGCGCGTCAGGTAAAATAAATCGCCGTTATCCAGGCGGCTCAACAAAACAAAAGCAAATTTATATTTGCCGGGGTTAAAAATGTTATTACTGGAGTGGCCAAAAATAACGGCGTTTCCCATTTCGCCAGGATATGGGGTGGTGGCGTAATGTACAACTCCTTGCTCGAGCGAAGTTTCCATAGCAGCTTCGTTTATGGAGGTTTGATCGTACACGACCGGGATTTCGACGTTGATTTTGGGAATTATAACCTCCGGATTCGGGCTGACAGCAGCTGCATTAGGGTCGATAATGATCGGCGTCGAGCTCACTTGCTTACTGGGGGTTATGAACGGGGCGATAAAACGTTCATTAAATAATCCAAATAACAAAATAAGCAGTACTAATGAGCCCATACCCAGTCCGAATATAAGCGATTGCAGGTGGTGGCGAGCGCTAAGTTTACGCCGAGGCTTTACGTTACTTAGTAGTTGCTGCTTGATATCGGCTACGGTGCGAGTCTCTGTCTGGCGCCGTGGTCGAACGTGCCGGCCGTTTGTTTTTATATGATGAGATGCGTGTGATAACCGAGTTGGGTCAATATAGGGTTCCACGAGCGGCCTGGTTGGTTCGGGCTCTGGTAACGTTACAACTGCGGCTGGCTGAACAGTTTCTGTTGGCTCGGGTTGAGCTGGTTGGAAGTGCGAAGATTGGTTACTGGACGCGTAGAACTCCTGCCAGACCTCGTGTTTTTGGCTATCCGGCAACTTAGCATAATAATCGTGCCAAGCAGACTGAATATCGGCCATGGATTTGCCAGAGTTACTTAACTGGTAGATGAATTGCTGGTGCTTAGAACGCGAAGTAGTTGCTTCTGATGCCTCCAGGGCCTCGGTTTTGGCATCTGGTTCACTATTATATAGCGTATCTAACTTATGCCGGATCAAATTAGCCGCTTGATCAGCCTGTGCCCGTTCGGAGGTACGGTCGCGGGCCGACTGATCCTGAGCCGGTTGTTGAGAGACGTGCTGAGGTGAATTGTCATTATCCATAAGAGCTATTACTCAAGTATAGTATACAGAACTCATTTTATATCCCATCTCTTAGCTATTACATGATAGTGGATGAGCGCAGGCTAGATATCAGATAAGTTCGTGGTACAATTGTCCCAGTTTAATGTTGATAGTAATACGCCGGGGTGGCGGAATTGGTAGACGCGCCGGACTCAAAATCCGGTGGTAGCAATACTGTGAGGGTTCAAGTCCCTCCCCCGGCACCATTATTACTTGACTTCTGTTTTGGCTCAAGCTTCCTCTGTCGCAGTTGCTTTGGAGGACACGTCGATGACAAGCAAAACCTTACTTGCTTTTTATAAAATGAGATTTATAATATTTTACTTATGATTAATACAACACGATCTATGAATAATCGCCACCAGCGACCAATGAACTTTGGGATGCAAGACCCAAATTTACAGAAAGGTCACTGGTACCGTGTAGATGAAGTTAGTTTTGTTGATGTTTTTGATGCGAACCTAGCTGCTGAATTTGCTACTCATGACAGATTCGATCTGAATGGTTACTCGGATTTAGGTACTCCTGTTATGCATAACACGGTGACAGCGGAGCTTATTCGGCCTGGTATTGCTGATTCGCAGCCGTTGTCAGGGCCTCAAATGGCTTTGTAGGGTTCTGGAGCCACCAAACTGCTGTGCCGGCCGCCGTTGGTAGGCGCCAGGCTTCTTCACTTTGGCTAGATTTAGTTGTACTTACCTGGCCTTTAACTGCTACAAAAACAGTATCTGGATGTTTAATAACAATATTCAATGCAAACTTTTGACTAAATTCATGCAAAGTATCAACCAGTCGCAATAAATCCATATTAAAAGTAAAAGCTTTATCAAACTTAGCGGAGACAGCAAGTTGTTGGAGTTGAGCAATGCTTAGTACGGTTGTTGTGTCTTGCCTGTTTAAGATAGATTGCGGTGCATGGGTGAAGTAATCTACAGCATCTTTAGTGATGGTAAGTTGGCCGGAATATTTGTCTACGAATTTTTCTAGCACGATGGCGGTTTCACTGTTGCGGCCTAAATCACCTGCCAGCAACACGCCATTGGCCCAACGAGCCTGTTCGAGTAATTGCGCTAAGGCGGCCTGGCCAAAACTTCCACTGGGCGTGCTCGGAGCAAATTCGGCTTCTGGTAATAGCTTGCTTACTGTTTTTTGCAAAGCATCCGGCAAGATGACACGAGCAATGCCCACTCCTGCTTTTGTAGCCTCACCATAGGCGTTACCGACAGCAGCAAAGCTGTGGATGTTACCACCAATAATCAGTAGCTTACCGGCAGACTGCCTGGTCTCGGGCCGGCTCCAAATCAAATCAGGAAACAGCGGTTTATCTGCTGTTTGTTTATGCCAGTATGTATTTTCCATGACTGATCTCAAGTTTATAGATAGTATTTTTACGTTCAATAACTAACGGCCATTCCTGTTTGACAGCGTGGTCGAATAACTTTTTCTCTGGATTGAAAGCAATAGGTTGTTCGACAAATTGGAGCATGGGTATATCGCTGGCACTGTCGCCAATGGCCACACTCTGTTTATAGCTAGCTCGATGTTTGGCGGCCAGCTGCTTAAGTACCATATCTTTATCTGTTAAATGGAGACTGACCTGCCCGGTAAAGCGGCTGTCTTGACGTTCGTAGTCCGAACCTACGCAATCGTCAAATTCATAGTAGCTGGCTATTTTTTTGACGATCTCTGTTTGTGAATTTGAGATGGCAAAAAGTAGATAATTCTTGGCCTTGAGGCTCTTGATTAGATCGCGGGTATAGGTATAGGCCTGGTCTTTATACTCGTCAAAAACCGCTTGGGTGGCTTGCTCGAACTGACCGATATTTATGCGGGTGATTAATTTGTTGTAGGCGTTCACCAGTTGTTGTTCATAGCTTTTGAAGGCTTCTGGGCCAGTCCTACGCTTCCAGTCCATGCGCGCCTCTTGAATGGCTTGGTAAGCCTGCTTATCTATGTGTCCGGCCCTGGCTAAAGCGTCGGCTACTGCATGGTATAGTTGCCAGCGGATTAAAGTACCGTCAATATCAAAAGCCGCAAATGGTCTTTCAGATATTGGTATTGTTGCAGTTTTCATTACTAATTCCACTGAGCGAGGATTGTTCGCTGGACGTTCCAGCTTTCGCGTTCGGCCTTATGGCCACTCGAAACCCAGATGAGTCGGCTATCTGGCAGCTTATTGTGTAGTTCATAAGCCGTGGTTGGAGGGCAGACCATGTCGTAGCGGCCTTGCACCAACCAAACCGGACTCTTTATCTTGTGGGCGTTTTTTAAGATATATCCTGCCGGTAAAAAGCAGACGTTAGACAAATAGTGAGCTTCAATTTTCGTAGGAGTGGGGTCAAATGTATCAAAGGCTTCAGGCGCAAAACGATCGTCCAAGTTCAATAAGGCCGCTTCGGTATTGTTAAAGACGTAGGCCGATTGTTTAGCGTGCGCCTCATTTGTTCCCAGGATGCGTTCCAGGTGGTAAGTTGTTGGACTACTTCTATATCTGGCAGGTGTTTGCTGCAGCAAAGCCTCCCATATTTCTGGGAAAAAAGTCTGGAATTTGCCCTGGGCTATCCAATCCATTTCTGCTTGTGTGCCGGTAAAGATACCGTTTAGAATCATAGCAGTCACTTTTTCTGGCCGAGCCAACGCATAGGTCAGCGCCAGACAGCTTCCCCAAGAACCTCCAAACAAGATGAATTTCTTAAGCTTAAGGTGCAGCGATATCTTTTCGATATCTTTTATGAGCTCTTGGGTAGTGTTTCGTTTAAGCGAACCGTATGGCAGGCTGCGGCCGCAACCCCGTTGGTCAAAAAATATAACTCGATGCTGCTGCGGATCAAATAAGCGTTTGTGTCTGTCCTGGCTGCTACTGCCTGGTCCGCCATGCAAGAACACAAAAGTATTTTTGGCTTTAGGATTTCCCCAATCGTGAATATACAGCTCGTGGCCATTGCCAACGTTTAAGAAAGATTCTGAATTGGTCTGGATATCTGGCGTCATGCTACTAAGTGTATCATCGACAGATATATTTGCAAGGAATCCATAAGCGTGTTATAATACTGTTATGGTTAAACCGACTGCTAGTGATGAGTTCGGGTTGTGGCTCCCCGGGGAGCTCGTATATTCAGCGTGTAAAGCCGGCTATGACAAAAAAATTGAACGGGCAAAAAAGCCGCCAGAAGACAGGCAAAGCATCTATGGTTTCTTAGGATCAGAGTGGGATAACCATAGGTTTTTGGCAAGCCAAGGTGCGCATTATCAGCCGCGCCATAGCATGAGCGCTCAATTGCAATTGGCAAAGTTTGCCGCCGGTTTATTTGATAAAGTGTCACTTGGAGCATGGCACAGATCGGGTGCAGAAGCCAAGAAAGACCACTTTATTGCGGCCGCTAATCAAATGGGCAAACAACTGTTAGAAGTTTTACCTTTTGAACCTGATCCCGAGGCCGCAGAAACACTTAACCAACCGTTTAAAGAGACTTACTTTGCTCCAGGCGTATTGCGGATTATGAGAGGAATAGCATTAGCTTCTGAACTCTCAGCAGATATACAGACAGAGGTAATCAGTCATTATCAAGCTACCGCCTTAAAGCTTGGTGTTCGGGCCGCGGGCTGTTATCTTTACTATGCTCAAACTCAACTCACCGAAGATCAGTATTGCTTACCGGTGAGCGAGCTAGAAGCCTAGGCTGTTAATTCAATGCTTATAGGGCAGTGGTCAGAGCCCATGATATCAGCGTGGATTTTGGCGGCAGTAATCTTATCTTTTAAGCTGGCTGAAGCCATCATATAATCTATCCGCCAACCAACATTGCGGGCCCTTGCATTGGCCCAATGCGTCCACCAGGTATAATGGCCGTTGCCCTTAACAAATAATCGGAGCGTGTCAATAAATCCGGCCTTCACAAAATTGCCGAAACCTTCCCGCTCCTCGGCGGTATAGCCTTTTTTACCTTCATTTTCTTTGGGCCGGGCCAGGTCATCGGCTGTATAGGCAACATTAAGGTCGCCGCAAAATATCACTGGTTTGGTTTTTTCAAGCTGCTGGCAATATGCTAAAAAAGCCGGATCCCAGCTTTTATGGCGTAATGGGATGCGCGATAGATCGTCTTTAGCATTCGGAGTATAAACCGTTACCAGATAAAATTCCTTAAACTCCGCGGCAATTACTCTACCTTCTTTGTTGGGATCTCCGTAAACATCGCCTGTCACTTTGTATTTTTTTACAATGTCCTTGGGTAAACCGTTTAGTATGTTCAGCGGTTTTACTTTGGTAAAGATGGCCGTACCGGAATAGCCTTTTTTCTCGGCTGAGTTCCAAAACTCTTCGTAGCCATCAACTTTAACCTCCGATTGATCTTGCATAGCCTTGGTTTCTTGCAAACATAAAATATCCGGCTGTTCTTTCTTAATAAATTCCTGGAACAAGCCCTTGTTCCAGACGGCTCTAATACCATTTACATTCCATGAATAAATCTTCACAATTCAAGTATAGCGTGTCACCGGTACGATCTGCTAGACTGAATCTAATGTATAATCGTGTACTGCTTAAGCTATCGGGCGAACAATTAGCCGGCAGTTACGAGGTTGGGATTGATCCGGAAGTAGCCGGTTATCTGGCAAAAGAAATAAAATTAGCACTGACATCAGGCTGTCGACTGGTTATCGTGGTGGGGGGCGGTAATATGGTCCGCGGCGCCAAGGTGGCAGGCGGCGGTATTCAGCGCGTGACAGCCGATCAAATGGGCATGCTGAGCGGTTTGATTAACTCCATGGCATTGACGGATATTTTTGAAAGTAAGGCTATTCCAACCCGATGTCTTAGCAATATCTTTGCCGACCAGGTGGCGGAAGCTTATTCGTACCGGCGCGCCATCAAACATCTGGAACATGGTCGTGTGGTCGTCGTTGCCGGCGGTCTTGGTCGCCCCTACTTTACGCATGATACGGCAGCCGTTAATTTGGCTTTGGAGCTAGACTGTCAAGCAGTTCTTAAAGCTACCAAGACGGACGGTGTATATGATAAAGATCCTCATAAGTATCCGGATGCTACCCGCTTAACTAAACTAACGTATCAAGAAGCCATTAGTAATCATCTTATTGCCGTCATGGACAAAGCGGCAATGGGGCTGGCAATGGAACAAAATATTCCACTGGTAGTATTTGATGCTATGAAGAACGGTAATATTGACCGTGTCGTGAGGGGCAAGCCGGTCGGTACAACAATTAAAAACTAAACCGTTATTGACTCTCCTGGCTTAAGCGGCTTAAGCGTGCCGCCGCTAGCCTGGGCCACACCACTCAACATTTGCTCCATCATTCCTTCGCCTATGTCAGATAACAGCGAGTTATGGGTCGGGAAAGAAGTGGTTGGTTTAACGGTGTTAACAAAGTCCATAACTTCCCCTAGCTTGAGCCAAGGCGCGCTAACGGGTACAGCCAGTAAGGCATTTTTGTTACCATCGGGTTCAGTAAAAGAATCACCCGGGTAGTACAATGTATTGTTTACCATTACTAGTATAGCCTATCTTTTAGATGCATTAATAAAGATCAACACCGAGGTGGGCGATGTATTGGCTATCTAGTTACGGAGATAGTTTGACCTTGTTCGGCGTAAGGGGCACTCACCGTAATGCGACCGTTGACATCTTCACTAATCTGGTAGTGGGTATCGTTATCGTCGCCTGCTTGAGGATCTTTGGGCATGGCTACGAGGTATTTTCCATTATCCGTAAGTACGTGAAGATCAACATATGGACAGCTCGTGAAACCGGTCGAGCAAATATCGGTTGCCGAACTTGGCAGTGTACCTGGTACACCGTGCTGGTCAATACTATATTGGTAAACTGCGTTTAAAATAGTTTGAACATCTGCGTGTCTTTGGGCATTTCTCGTGTCGCCAAGTTGTTTAGAAGGATTGATAGCTAAAATCACAATTCCAGCCAAAATGGCAATGATGGCCACTACTAGTAGCATTTCAATCAGTGTGAAGCCCCGGCTGTTTTTTAGTTTTGCGAGCATGACACCTCCGTTTTTAGCATTTTCATCATCAATGAGTTAATAGTAATCTAAGCATGAGCGTTATTCAAGTTTAATTGCGGCTTTAGATGCCTTGCTACGGCACATCTTGCCAGCTTGACACATTAAGTTTTGGTGCGACCTGGTCTATTGTTAGACTCATGTGATGAACATAACTTTCTGTGCTACTTTGTACGGTTCCGGTCGAGTCGATTGTGTAATTAGGCGAACTGCCGCTTATTTGATAATTGCATTGTTGGCCGGTTGAGCTATCCAGTATAGACGAGTCAGAGGCGGGAGTTACGAGTGAGGGGTTGGCTTGGATGGTATCAAGAGCCAGTTCGGCGCATGCGGAAGCACCGGCACGAGCTTCCACGCCGGCTTCCACGCCCGAACTGGCCAGCGAAGCATCCGTGCCGGTTATAAGTAAAAATAAGCTTATAGTAGCTGCGGCAATGCCAAGAATAAGTACTGTAATAAGTACAATGTAGCCTTGCTGCTTTTGATGCGCCACAACCCTCATGGTATTGTCGCTCCACCGCTAAAGCTTTGCGTGTAATCAAACTCCTGCCGGTTCAGCGTATTGTTATACGTTAAATCAAATGTAATTAAAATCGAGTTATCAGAGCTGCCGACTGACATGTTGGTGAATTTTAGATTACTGATGGTAACGGTCGAGTTTGTGAGATCATTCTGTGTACCAGGGCTGCCTTCACTAATCTCTGCAGCACTGTAGTTACTGTGTATGTTGGTGTCAAAAATTGTCGGATCAACTGATGAATCATTCATGGCAAGCGTCAGGCTAGCGGAGTTATTGCCAGGTGCGGGACTCGTAATCGCCTTAGCTTGATGTATAGCCTGTACTATCGATGCCATGACCGCTTGGCCCTGATAGTTTACATCGGCGCGGGTTTGGTTTTGAGTACGTTGCGCTGTCGACAAAAAGGCTAAGCTAACAATCCCTCCAATTATAAGCGAGAAGATACCTATGTAGAGAATTACCTCTATAAGTGTAAACCCCTCGCTGCCAGGCGTAGACTCAAGCGCTGCCACGACCTACCTTTCTATACAAATTTGGAGTAAGCCGATAGATGAAAGCGGTGCTGGCTTGCCAGTCGGTAAAGTAGGTCGTAACACTTACCGTTCCTGAACGTTCAGTTGTTTCTGTCCAAGTCACGGTAATAACGGCTTTGCGGCTACTATTTGGCCCGGGGTTAAAAACTATTTGCGGTGTAAAAATCCCGCTAATAATTGTTGGTGTGGCGGAGAGCGTCCATTGGCTGCCGGAATTATCGAGATAGTACGTGGTACCGTCAGTATACGAAGAAAGATTGCTGTATGAGTCGTGGGCGATATTTTGCAGGGCTTCAACGCTTTGGTTGGCAATTTCAGCGGCTCTGGATCTATCGCCGGCTATGGCTGTGCTTTCTCGACCGTAAATAAAAGCGGATAGGACAAAAACTGTTAGTAAACTCATGAGTGCGACGGCCAACAAAATCTCAATCAGTAAGAAGCCGGAGTTTAAGGGCTTTTTGCCGGACATACTAATACTCCACCATTCCCTTCGTATTAACGCTGACAGAAGTAGATTGGCCGCCGGTTGTACTGAGGTTGAAGGAGCCGGTTGTCTGCGGTAAACCATATAACTTAGAATAGGTTACCTCTAAACTATGCTGCACCACTACGCTGCTGGGGATGCTATAGCTGATGTCATAGGCGGTGTTTCGTGTCGCGTACGAACTGCCGCAAAAAAGTGTCAGTTGTTGGGAGCTTATCGTCACCCCCCACTGGCAATCATGATCCTCGTCTCTGCTATAAGATTGAGCCTCGTAAAGATATTGAGCAATAGTATTTCTGGCAACGTCAAGTTCATTAGTGGCCTGAAAAGACAAAAATATTGGTGCTCCAACAACCGTAATCAACGATATAATGGCAACCACCAGCAGCATTTCTATAAGGGTAAACCCGTTTTCTTTGCCGGCCATCTTGCTCATGCTGGACGTCATTATTTGCCAGTAGTGTTAAAATTTCCAATTAAGCTATATATAGGCAAAAAGACGGCCAGTGCTACAAACAACACACCGACTGCGAGTATGACCAGAATAATTGGCTCCAGCAGCGTTTCTAAATTTCGGGCGGTAATATCTGCTTTGTCCTCATATGTTTGGCCAATACTAAGTAGGCTGGTAGATAAATTGCCGGATTTCTCGGCACTGATAATAATCTGACAGATAGTACCGGGCAATAGTTTATGAATTTTAGGGTCGGTCAGAATTTTGTTAAATGAGTTGCCCTCTTCTATTTTTTTACGCAAATCATCAGTGAACTGTTGATAGCGATGCGTCGACATTGAATTAGATAGCGATTCTAGTGATGTTACCACCGGCAGTCCTGCTTCCAGCAGCGTCCCAAGAATATAACCAAAACGAGCAATCTCGGTCTCGAATAGTAGCCTGCGCACACCCGGCAGATGAAATAAAATGCTCTCTAGTGTCCATTTTGCGCGCGGATTAAGCCTGACCATAATTGCCAGAGCAATGACAACCAAAACAACTAAACCAACCCCGACCAGTCCAAAATGCCCAAAAAACGTACCTACATTAATCAGGGCCTGGGTGATTGGTCCAACGTTGACCTGGAGGGATTTGATGATAGCCAATAAACGGGGCAGCAAAAAGATACCTATGCCGGTCCCGACTATAAATAGCAGACTTAACAGGAAAGCCGGATACAACATGGCTGCTTTTACTTTGGAAGCTATGGCGTTGTTTTTGTGCATCTGCGTAGAGATGACTTTAAGGTTTTCAGATAATTGACCAGTGGATTCGCCAATTTCAACCAGGGTGATAACCGACGGGCTGAATAAACCGGTGGCGTCCATGGCTTTGTAGAACGGCACACCATCATCAATTTGACGGCGCATTTGATCGAGCGCTTGCCGCGGTCTTTTATCTGGTATTTCATGGGCGATAGATTCCAAAGCCTCGCCAATAGAAACCCCTGATGAGATGAGCATACTGAGATTGTCCATAAGGTATTCTGACGATTCACGGCTTATTCTGCCAAGCAGACGTTTGTGGTTTCGTTTCAGGTTTTCTTTCTTTGGCTCGGGCTGGCTAGTAGTTGCCCTATTTGAATCTTGAGCACTAGCTGTACTCAGTATAGTTGGGCCGTTTTGAGATTGGTCTGCAGCCGCTATAGGGGTTGATTGCGGCTGATTGCCATCGTTCATTACTTGGGTTCCGCAGTTCTTAACAGTTCCCTTAATGTGGTAGTACCGCTTTGGATTTTCTCGATGCCGTCAATAAATAAGGTGTGGTCGCCCTGCTTTTTTGCCAGCTCGGCAACCTGGTTGTCAGAAGGATTGGTCATGATAAGATCCTTCATTTTTGAATTAATAGTCAAAATTTCAAAAATGGCCGTCCGGCCATGGTAGCCGGTAAAGTTACATGTCTCGCACCCTTTGCCCTCATATAGTGTTACCACCGGCCCCTTAAAGTATGCCTCGGCTTGCGGGAAGATTTGTTTGAGATTGTCCATACTGACGTTAAAACTAAATCGGCAGTTAGGATGGATCATCCGGACCAAACGCTGGGCAATAACCAAGTTTAGGGTACTAGCCAACAGGAAGGGCTCAATGCCCATGTTTAGGAGCCGCGGAATGGCTGAAGCGGCATCATTAGCGTGAAAGGTCGAAAATAACACGTGGCCGGTCAGCGCGGCGTTCACCGCCAGTTCGGCGGTTTCGCGGTCCCTGATTTCACCAACCAGAATTACATCGGGATCTTGGCGCACTAATGACCTGAGCCCCTCCTTAAAATCCAGATTAGTCTGGGTATTGACCTGGATCTGGGTTACGCCAGGCAAACGGTATTCCACTGGATCTTCAATAGTTGTGACATTAATTTCCGGCCTATTAACCAGCTTCATAAGTGCATACAGAGTAGTCGTTTTGCCGGATCCAGTAGGCCCGGTGGTAATGACCATTCCATAAGGCCGGCGGATTTGACGCTCTAATATAGCTCGATCACTGTTGGATAGTCCCAGGCTCTTGATGTTTAGCCCTCTGGCGTATTCCGCCAATAAACGGATGGCAATTTTTTCGCCATCAAGTGTAGGCATGACAGATATACGAACGTTTACTGGTTTACCGCCAATCTCGTACCGAATCGCACCATCCTGGCTGGAGTTATGTTCGTCTATGCGCATGTGAGCCTGTACCTTAATACGGTTCAGGATATTGTCGTAATATTGCTTTGGAAGTTGTCCGGCTTCATGCAATATCCCATCAATTCTAAAACGTATTACCACAATGTCTTTTTCCGGCTCAAAATGTATATCCGAGGCTTTAAAAGCGGTGGCGTCGCGGATAATTTCGTCAATAATCTCTGGGGCAACTCTATTTTGCTGCTGGATAATTTGATTAAAACGAGTAACCAGGGGCTTGCGGTAATTAAGCAGGGCTTCGTTTAGCTCGTCCGGCAGAGCGTAGTAAATTTGAATCGGTTTTTGTTGTCCAAAGATCGCTTGCAAAGCAGCAACCAAACCGGTTCTGGTAGGGTCATCGGTGGCCACCGTAATAGTCTGATCTGTTATTTTATATACCACCACCCGGTAGGTCTGCCCAACCTCTGGAGTAATAAGTGCAATATTTTGTTTATTGGGCTGATAGACCTCGAGGTCTGCAAATTCGGTGTGGTAATACTCGGCCACGGCTTGTCCTAAAAATTCATACGCTAGAATGTTCTGTGTTAATAGATAGTTGAACAGACTTACCCGCTTGGACTTAGTGTAATTTTCGGCAGTATGTATTTCTTCAGGCGTAAGGTACTTGGTTTTTAGTAGTATGGATTTTAGCAATTCATCATCAATGCCGGCACCAACACCACTAGCTGTATTGGTCGGTCCGGCCGCTTGTGGAGCTGTCTCTTCAGGCATGGTAATTTTTATCCCACATTATGTTTCTCTACCAATAGCAAAGCTGCTGGTTTAATAACATAAACAGTATAACAAGAACCCCAGGCTTGTTAAACAGAATAGAATATGTGAACTGTCTTTTAATATTCAGGTGTGTATTCAAAAAAGATTATTGGGCCACGTATCGTATGGCCCTTCGACTACGCTCAGGGTCATTCACCTCGCTGATCTATCTACGGTAAACCGACAATGGTTTACCGTGAGCGAGCATAGCGGGTCGAATGGCGGAGAGGGAGGGATATCGTGCACTTACAGTGCACTCCTTCCTGCGATGCTCGGCAAAACCGAACAAGTTCTATTTTGCCTGTGCTTCTCGTTTGCCGAACTCTGAATAATTGGCGGAAGAGGCGGGATTCGAACCCGCGATACGCCTTGCGGCATATACACGCTTTCCAAGCGTGCTCCTTCAACCACTCGGACACTCTTCCTCACCATTTGACAACTAACCACATCATTATACCTAAAAATACTACATTTATATCTTGCTCAATATTCAAGTCTAGGTTTAAACTAAGGCATAGAGACAGAAATTAAAGAGGTGTGCTTCATTTGCGGGCACACCTCTTATATAACTAAGCAAAAAACGTAAGCGGGATGATCATGGCAGCCAAACCTAAATCACAACCAGTCATCGTACTCAAAGATGTCAGCAAGCTCTATGGCTTTGGCGACGCGACTACGCTTGCGCTTGATGAAATAAATCTAGAGATTGAGCCTGGCGAATTTATTGCCGTAATGGGTCCGAGTGGTTCCGGCAAGTCAACTCTTATGAATATTATTGGACTTTTAGACCGGCCGACACACGGTACGTATACGCTAGGCAACCGTGCAGCCGCCCGGCTAAGATCCAACCAGCGGGCTAAGGCTCGGCGCGATAAAATCGGCTTTATTTTTCAATCTTTTAGCTTACTTCCCCGCTTGAATGTACTAGAGAACGTGGCCTTACCTCTGGCCTACAAGTCGGTACCGGTCACGCGCCGTCTTAAGCGCGCCGGCGTAATGTTAGAGCAAGTTGGTTTGGGCGACAGAGAATATTTTATGCCTCGGCAGCTAAGCGGCGGACAAATTCAGCGCGTGGCCATAGCCCGCGCACTTATTAATAATCCAAGTATTATTATTGCCGATGAGCCTACTGGAAATCTCGATAGCAGTAATAGCCGGGTGGTTATGGAGCTACTAAGCGAGGTTCACAAATCCGGCAACACTATATTATTGGTGACGCACAACCCAGAGCTTACCCGCTATGCTAACCGGGTGGTGTATATGCACGACGGTTCAATTGTCCACGACGAGCGAACACCTATTGGCGAAATCCCGCGGTTGGCCCGCAGAGTCATGGCTCTATTCCCGCGCAAGACAGAAGAAGACGATTTAGCCGGCGTTTCAGCACTCATGCAAATCATTCCAGACAAGCCGGCTGGCCTCAAGAAGCGACCTAAAGCCAAACGGCGCAAGTCTGCCGTCAAGAAGTCGACCACAAGGAGCAAGCGTAATGTTCGGCGGTAATGTCAAAATGGCCTTAATGGCACTCAAGACCTCCAAGGGGCGTAGCCTATTGACTATGTTCGGTGTCATTATTGGCATAGTTTCGGTTGTTACTACAGTTAGTCTAGGCGAGGGTATCAAACAGCAGATTGTCGGCCAGATTAACCGGCTGGGTAGTGATCTAATTACTGTCAGGCCGGGCAACATTATTACGCGCGATCAAAAAGGAAACATCACCAAAATTAATGCGGTGAATGGTTTTGGTTTTTCTTCTGGCAGTTTATCACCGAGCGACTTTAATACTATTCAAAGCACTCCTGGAGTCCAAACAGCGGTACCAATTGCGCTTATTAACGGTAGTGTTCGAGCTAATGGCACCGAATACAATAACGATACTATTATTGGTACCAACCAAGATCTGGCGGCTGTTATTAAGCAAAACCTGGCTTTTGGCGTCTTTTTTAGTAAAACAGAGGCAAGGCAGCAGGTAGCTGTTATTGGTCAAAACGTTGCAACCCAACTCTTTCAAGAGGAAGCCCCTATAGGCATGACTCTTTCTATACGCGGCCAGGATTTTGTAGTTCGTGGAGTCTTTGATAGGTTCACGACTTCGCCCTTGCCTCTAGGCCCCAACTTTAACAATGCAATTTTTATTCCATACCAAACAGCTTTGGCCGATACCAATGCCACTAGTCAGTTAGTACAAGTCTTGGTCCGGCCCGATAATCCAAATAATACCAATGCCACTATTGCGGCTCTTAACTCCCGTTTATATGCTTCTCACGGTCAGCAAAACGATTTTACCGTACTAAAGCAGGATGAAAACCTGTCTGTCACCAACGATATCCTTAACCTTTTCACCGCTTTTGTGGCTGGTATTGGCGCTGTATCGCTGCTGGTCGGGGGTATCGGTATTGTTAATATAATGCTTGTTGCCGTAACTGAACGAACGCGCGAAATTGGTATTCGTAAGGCTGTTGGTGCTACCAACCGGCAAATCCTCGGTCAATTTTTAATCGAAGCCACTGTTCTGAGCCTGGTCGGCGGTATCATTGGCATCATCCTGTCCTTTTTGATAGAACTTACCATCCGGCTCTTAACCGATATGCAGCCGGTCATTACCTGGCAAATTGTGCTTTTGGCTAGCGGCGTAGCCCTTGTTATTGGAATTATCTTTGGCATTACCCCGGCCGTAAAAGCCGCCCACAAAGACCCCATCGACGCTTTACGATATGAGTAAGGCACCTATCCTGAGTGTAGTCGAATGGATCGATGCCCTTCGATATGAATAAGTTCTATTCCCTCGTGGCTCTCTGATCAGTACACACTCGTGATACAATCAACTCATGTTTTGGATAATACTTTTTGCTATTGTTGCCGTAGTGGTCCTGGTCATAAACTCAAAGGTCTTAAAAAAGAATCCCAACTCTTTACCTCCAACACCAACTGCTAATTTTAATCTCGCAAAGCCAATTTTTAGTTTACCAAGAACATCTGTCACGATTGCCTTTACCCAATTAAAAAAGTATAGAGGTTCGTGGCCTTTTGGTTCATTGATACTTTATGATAATGGACTGGTAGCAAAAGCTTTCAAAGAGGTCAAAGTTAACTATAGAGATATTGATCATATAGAATAAGCGGATTGATACTAACCCTAAAGTTTAAGACTTAATCCCCAATACTCATCCTCATATAATCCGTTCTTTCCCCGTGGTCTCTGCCACGGGTTCCCATAGGGAGGGGAGTATGAGGGGAACCGTAGGTTCCTCTCATATGCAGCTATACTAGAGCTGTGCCAATCATCAAAAGTAATTATTGCGTTTACGACACCCACTACCACCTGGTCTTCCCTCTGAAGTACCGCAAGGCTCTTTTGAATGAGGAAGTAGTGACCACCATGCGTGACACTATGAAGGGCATTGAAGAGCGGTATGACTTGAAAATCGAACAATTTGGTGATGACAAGAATCACATCCATGTTCTATTGAGCTTTCATCCCGAGTACAGC
>Ga0265338_10000576_pt1 | contig 64732 bp, 100 predicted proteins | sample 42126metaG_FD_193579 | JGI IMG/M metagenome (GOLD analysis project Ga0265338, IMG submission 193579) | Rhizosphere microbial communities from Carex aquatilis grown in University of Washington, Seatle, WA, United States - 4-21-26 metaG | ecosystem: Host-associated > Plants > Roots > Rhizosphere...
GCGAATCCACCCTGATCGTCGTGAAAACCCCAACACATCCGAGGCGGCCATGAGCTTGTGGCGGTTCCGGGATGAGTGGCTCAAGCTACGGGCTAACGGCGTCACTATGCGGAAGATTGCCACGTGCTATCGGGTTTCTCCACAGCGCGTCCACCAAATTACCGGCAATATGGGGCCGGTTCGCAAGGTTGTGTCTGAGCCGGGCAAGAGACCGCCCTGGACCTTTCCCGGGCCCGAGCTGATCCGACTCGCCCACGAAGCCCGAGACGAGATCAGGGCGAACTGGCGCTAGCCTGGGCCGAAGCCACCTTTTTGGCGGCCCCCTTAAGGGCCAAACTCCTTATCCAACAGCATGTCTTCCTCCATTGGCAGACGCAGGCACTTGGTAGCCTATATAGGTTCAGACAGGGTAAACGCATAGGCCGTCTTCCCCGGCAGAACCTTGTCAGGGGAGTGGTGATGACGACCACACCCTCTCCCTCATAGGGGGGGTAGGGGGGGCAAAAGTCTGGGATCCCGCACAGCCAGACACAAAGGGCGGCCCCCCTGGCAGGAGGACCGCCCAGTGTCGTCAGCGACAACCCGGAACCGCTGACGTAGCCACAGAGGGGCGCCAGAACGCCCTACCGCGACCCACGTCTTAGTTAGCCACAGCGATGTGCATTGCGCCAGAGACGCAAACCGCCCGGCCCTTGACACGGGACCGGGCGGAAGCTTTAGAATGCCGCGCCCGTTGGAGTTGGAAGCTCCGAGGGCGATAGACCCGCTGTGCAGGCAGCGATTGGTCAGACGGCTCCCGCGTATTTCGCACGCGACCGTCCTCCGATCAACCCCCGCGACGTGTCTGTGAACAGGCCTTATGCGTGGGAACAGCCACCGGAACCGCCCGGCACGTTCGCCTCCCACCCGCCAGCCGTGCCCACCTCCGCCACCAGGATGCTTGGCGACGTTATAGCGCTGTGAAGCGCCAGCAATTCCCACACCTGCGATGATGCACGGCGCAGCTATGTCGACGTGCGGGAACCTAGGGAGGGGAGGGGGAGGGTGAGGAGGGTGATACTGGAAGGCTGCTATTTAACAAGGAAGGGAAGACAATCATCCCTCGCCCTTGCGAGGGGAGGCAGTCCAGCGCGCCGGAGAGCGCTGGTCGCGGCGACGGCCGCGAAACACCGGATTGACTCATCGGGAGTGCCCCACAATCACGCCTATTAGCATCAGCCACCACACAGCTTGAGCCGCACCGACAATATACCAACCAATCCCAGGACCAGAGTCGGCGCGGTCGTGCCCCTGCTTTCCATCGCAAGCAAATGTCGGGCGGTGACAGACCGAGCAAAATTTGGTGGTCTCAGGTTGACGGTCTACCACGCGCGGCCTCCCATCACCGACACAACCGCCTCGTCCGCATCCCGCAGCCTCGACCAGTTGGCCTCGTTGTACCGCACCAGGAAGTCCGGTGGCAGCATCACCGGGTTGGTGTTCGCGGTAGCCGCCATCCGCGCGGCCACCTCCCCAGGCGCGCCCACTGCATCCTCGGCGTAGGGGCTGCGAGGGTGAGCGTACGTGGTCTGACGCGTCTCGGTGTCGCCGACGACGAAGCCGCCGGCCGGGTCGAGTTTGAACACTATGGACATCACGAAGCCTCCCAGACGTCGCCGCAGTACATGCACGTTGGGCGCGGGGGTGGCGCGAGGACGCGCTTGGTGTCCCGCTCGCGGACCAGTCCAGCCAACAGATGACGCCCCGGCCTCGTCAGATCGATCCCGTCACCGTTGGCGCACCGATGCTCAGATACCAGCGCTTGCATCCCGGCCCGGCCAGCCAAGCTGTTCGGGTGTAGATCGCGTCCCCAGTCGCCGCCCCACTCCACAGCCCCCTCGCGCAGCGCGTAATGCCACGGGTTAGCGCGAGGGTGGCGCGGTTCCAGGCTACGCCAGCCATTGCTGCACCATCCCCACCCGATGTTCCGCTGGTACGGCGGATCAATCATTTTGCAGATCGGCGCGCCCCACCCGGAGATGAACGCCAAGTCGTAGGTTTCGCCATCATCCTCCAGCCACTGGCCATCGGCGTATCGGCGGACAGGCCCCTTGAGGGCGCCCGGCAGCAGGCGGAACTCGTATACAGGCCACATCACAGAATCCCCCAGATCCACGCTGGCACGAGAAGCAGCGCCCAGAACGCCAACCCTAAGACCAGCCCGACCAAGAGAGCGCGCGCGGACCCGAGCCCGTCATCCTCCATCGAGATCATCCCAGGCTTGGGCGGCGGCCAGCCAGTGAACTGACTTACGCGCGCGACCCGCCTCCGTTTCGCACGGCGCCACTCGTTGAGCACCGCCAGCACACCGACCGCGACCGCGAGCACGACCAGCGTGGAAGGCTCTGGCACCGCTGCCACGGGACCAAGGCCGCCAACGTCAACGCCAGGGCTGCCCAGAACAGCGCCAGCGGCGCCAGGCGCTATACCCCCCGGCAACTGCCGCCAGACCTCCCAGGCGCCGCCAGCGACACCGCCAGCCGCCCCCCCGATGCCCCCGACCCACACGCATGTCGTGACAGCTCCCCATGCGGTAGCGGCCGCTCCGTGCGATACCCCCCAAGACTTGACCAGATGTCGGCGGAACCGGCGCCCGATCCCGCGATGATGCGGCACGGCTGGCAACCCGGATTGACTTGTGCGCGCGACCCGAACCACCCACGGGAACGCCCTCGTTGTGCAGACCCACGGCATGACGATATTACCCCCTCGTTGCGGCGCCTTAGCAGCGCCAATGACAGACCACGACCACAGGCTGGTAGTAGACGGGCTGGCTGGCCTCGTACCCCGCTGCCACGCCCAGCGCGACCGCGCCAAGCACGGCCAGGATGCCGCCCGCCACCCCCACGGCTTGTTCCTGCTTCTCCGCGTTAACCCGTGACTGCAAGGCTGGCATGGTGGCGCACGCAGCCTGATTTCCGCTTGTGCACGTGACCCGGGCATCGTCCAGGTATGGCTGGCTTGGCACGGCGCCGCACGCGGTCACGCATACGGCCAGCGCCAAGGCGGCAAGGCGATTCGGCTTCATGGTTCATCCCCTCAGTTGTGGACCGGAACCCACGCCGCCTGGTCGACCGCCGGCGGGCGTTCCCGATCGAACCCGACGTTGTGCTCATGTGTCGCGCCAGCGGCGTTGAGCGCGGTCCCGACCAGGACCAAGGCGCAACCGTTCAGCGACAGGCATAGGAGCGCGACCAGCGCGCACAGGCGGATCATGGCGAAACCTCCGCCACCGCGTCCCAGGTGCCTGCCCACGCGGCGCGCGTATAGGGAGGGACGATGTTGACAGGCAGCGTCCAGCGCGCCCGGCACGCCCATGCGTAGCCAGCGTCCAGCGCGTCTGTCTGACTGGTGAAGCTGGTTTCCAGCGTCCAGTCGCCGGTTGTGCGCCCTAGCCTAGCCTTGACGCGCGGAAAGAACTCGCCATTGCCGCGCCTGGTGCTGATCGTAACCCTGCCGCTCATTGTCACGTCTCCCATATGTGACGCGCGAGTCGCCCCGCGCGCCGTTGGTTGTCAGAGTGCGGCCATCGCCGCGCGATAGAGTGTTGACAGTGAATCAGGCGCCGCGGACGGCGCGCGCGTTCCACCAGGGGTCAAACATGAAAGGCAGATCGTACCAGAGCTGACCGTCGATCTGAGAAGTAAAGCGGTTATGGTGGGCAGCAAATTCGCGAATGAAGCGGGCGGCATCAGGCGATGGCGCGACGTACAAGTCGCTTTCGTGATTATCTACCGTGCAACCGGCAGCGATAAGCGCTTGGTAAACCGTTAGGGCCATTGGAGTGACTTTCAGTTGAGGTTTAGGGGGCGGGTGGATCAGCGCGTCTTGGAAAGCGCGAAACCGGCGATCTTGGTCAGGCCGTGCGGCGTCTTAACCATCCGCTCTATCTTGGCCTGATTATCCGCATTGACTGCGGCGTGGAGCGATAGAACCGCGCTGGCGGTGAACTGGTCGACCAGCACAAGGCGCTTGTTGGAGCCGAACCGGAACTTAACTGGGGCCGCCCGCATCGCTTCAAGGGATGGCTCGCGAATGGCAAACATTTTGGATATTCCTTCAGTGTTGGGGGTGTGGGGTTAGGCGGTTAGGACGCTATAGCGGCGCCAGGATGGTCCGCGTTTATGGCGGCAACGAAAGCGTCGCGCTTGGCTTTCGTCGGGAACACGCCAACCGTGCCGCTCTTCATGGGAAGCCGATGGACATGAGCCGGTGCGATCTCCCGCTCGCCGAATCCAGTCACGCCAAGCGGCGCCACCACAAGCGGCCCCATGCGCAGTTCGCGAATAATGTCACGGGTAATTGTCGAATAGAACTTTGCCATCGGGTGTATCCCTCTCTCGTTCGGTGTTGACAGATATAAGGGAACCAAACCTAACTGTCAACACCTAAATCGAGGGTGACGAAAGAAATATTGACAGTTAGCCCGCCAGCGCCTACCTATCTCGTCATGTTGACAGAAAGAAAGTCACCTGGACCGACACCGAAAAGGCGCGTTATGACGCCATTCGGCCAGTTTGCCGGCATTCGCGAGGCATCGGACAGCATCGGGATGACCAGGCAAGGGATATGGATCAACTGTAAACGTGAGGTAGAAGGGTGGCGATTTCTAGATCCGTCGCCACTGTCAACACCCGAGTGGCTTACATGGAATGTAGAGGAAGCAGCGGAATGATTTCTCGCATCGGAAAGTGTCGCGCGTGCAAGCAGACCAGCCGCCGCGATTACACCCTCACTCGCCCCGTATCGGTCGGGTCTCACGCCAATGGTGGGATGTACCGCCGCACAATCAACCAAGCCGGCCGCATGCTGCCCAATCAATGGCTGCCAGCCTCCGAGGATGGATGGTGCCCGAGCTGTGGTGAGCGCGCCTGGTCCGCGCAACGCATTGAAGGCTTCAAGGTCGACACCGTTCCGTGTGACTCTCGCTGCACCGAGGCAAAGGGCCACAAGTGCGACTGTTCATGTGGCGGCGCCAATCACGGAAAGGGCCATTTGGTCTGCGAGGCAATAGCGGCATGATCGAGCCCGCCCTATTCCTCGCCGTCGCGCTTTTGATCGTCTACCTGCAGCGGAACGCCTGAAGCTTCCGTCTCTGGCACAACTCGCGGCAACTGCCGCGCACGAGCTCCCATAGCAGATCCAGGCCGCCGAGCCGCGCGAACCGCCGCCATTCGACCAGCAGCGCTCAAATGATGCGGCACAGCCCGCAATTCCGCCGCGTGCCGTTCCAGCTCCTCCGCCAACGCCAACCCAACCTCGCACTGCGATCGTATGTGTGCAGCAAACGCGTCAGCAGCCCACACAGGCACCCGACGCCCAGCCCTGCCCCACTTCGTCAGGGCATCATAACTCACCCGCCACCCCACTGTTGACACAAGCACACGGGCACGACCGGGATAGCCAGCTCGCGTCCAAGGCGCGATAAACGCCGCAACCCGATCGAATAAACTGTCAGAGTGTGTCGGGAGTAGCCGCATCAAACGAAGCGAGCGGACGGGGTGGCGCACCAATTCGCGTGCCGGCGCGTCTCTCGTGTGCAGCATGGGCGGGGTGTTTACCCTTCTCCGGCGCCGCTGGAAAGCACGTATTTCAGCCGATTTGTCGTGGGCGCAATGCGGTTAGGCGGAACGCATGTCCGCCAACAATCGCTAATAAACGGCGATATTGCGCGGGTTTCCGCGTGACGGCGCGTGCCAGCATACACCAAGGCATACACCTCGCGCCCCTCGGGGGTGGTCCGGCTGCCCGGCGCCGGCCGCGGCCCCTGGTCACCACGCGAACTTTTGCCCAGGCGATGGGTCGCGAAAGTAGCTGATCACGGGGTGGTCACCCCCTCGGCCCCCCAGAAAATAAATTGTGGTGATTGCGGTGGCGCGCTGTTAAGACTTCCTGTAAACCTAACGCATGAAAGCGCCGAAATGCCGTTTGTGCGGCGTGGTTCACTGGGGCAGCGAGCCTCATGTGGGGGTTGTGGGGAGGGTTGGGCGAGGTCGGTCGCCTGTTGACAGTGAGTCTGTGGTGATTGCGCCTGGTGGTCGGAGGACGGATCGAGAGATTGTGGCGGCGATCCGTGAGTTGCTTGGGGAGCCTGTGCCTAAGAAGCCTGGGTTCGACCGAGTGGCGTATCAGCGGGAGTACATGCGGAAGCGTCGGGCTGCGGCGAAGGGCGGAGATGGGTGATGTTGCGCGAGAAGCGGTTTCCGTTGGAGGTGTTAGGTCTGAGGTTGAGGCTATGGGACCGTCGGTACCGAAGGCGGGTTTGGGTGTTGGTTTGTCGGAAGAGGATCAGCGTTCGGCTGAGGCGTCGGATGGGTTCGACCGCGTTTTGGGCGGGGTCCCATAATTAGGGAATTACGGAACAAAGGTGTAGCGTTTGGCGGGGTCGTCGGATATGGACCCTCTTAACGAGGAGAATGAGATGTCTTGGACGTTTGGTGAGAATTTGGCGGCGGGCGGTAAATTGGACCCGAATGCGCCGTGGCGGGGTGACCGGCCTTCGGTCGCCGAGGAGCCTTTGCAGGAGGGTCATCCTGACTGGCGGCCGTGGTCTGGCGGACACGCATCGCCGCTGGAGGCGGTGTGGCAGTGGATGTGCCGTCAGGGTGTTGGCGGGTTGAGCGATCCGGAGGCGGTGAAGGCCAAGGCCGCGGCGGACGCGAAGGCGGCATCTGACAAGGCTGCTGCGGAGAAGAAGGCGGCTGACGACAAGGCTTCGGCTGATCGCGAGGCGGCGGCACGGAAGGCGGAGGCTGATCGGGCGGCGCAAGCGGAGCGGGACCGTCAGTCTGCTGCGCAGAATGATCTCCGGCCGCAGGAAACGATGTCGGATGTTGCAGGCACGCCCCACTATGATTCTGGCGCTACCAAGATCGGCTGATGATGAGCTACGTGCCGAGCCACGAGCGTATTGGGGTTCGGTGCAGCATGGCCGTTTCTTGTCGCTGGGGATGGATCTTGGCGGTCGAGAGCGGCGAGGACGTGAAGTGGGAGGTGGTGGGGTTCGCTGAAGGCGGCCCCACTATCCTCGGGGTATTCGGGGACGGATTGGACGCGCTTAGGCTCTACAATTCCGAGGTGAGGCAGTCATGAGGTATCAGATCATCCGGCACCACGGCGGCGACCTCCTTGGGTTGTTCGAGAAAGATGTGGATGCGATCGAAGAGGCCAAGATGGTGGCCAAGACGTCCGGCGATCGGATCGACGTGTACGAACTCTCCGGCGACCGGCTGGTATGCTGCTACCCGAACGCGACGCTTTGGGAGCGGGATTTGGCCGGACTTCCCGGCAGCGAGCGTGTGCGCCGGTATCAGGCCGCGGCGCTGGTCGGGGTTGTGTAGTGGCGTTTTCGCGGCAGCCTGATGCTTACATTGAGGTCTGCCCGCAGTGCCGGAAGCAGAAGGTGATCGGTGGCGGGGTTGGCGTTCTGCTGAAGAATGAGAGCGTTGTGGCGGCTGGGCCTTGTGCGGAGTGCGTGGCGTCGAATGCGGCGCGGCCACCGAAGCTGGTTCGGCGTCGGTTTAGGTTGTCTGAGAGAGGGAGGGTGTGATGCCGATTCAAATGGCGGTCGACCAGCGCTGGCTGCCGGGGTATCCCGTGATCTGGATGACCGCCTCGGCTACCGAAGACGCAGTTAATCTCATCGTAAGGCAGCGCGCTCGCATCGCAACCCTTGAGGCAGACAACGCCGACTTGGCGACGCTGCTGGCGGCAGAGCGGGAGAAAGTGGCGGCGCTTCTGCGGGGCGGCGACACACCGTTCGCCACGCGAGCTGAGGCCGAACTGGTCGAACGGGCGATGCCGGCGAACGCGCTGAAGCACAGCAGATAGTGGTTTGGGTGGGGGACTTCTTTCCAGTCGCACGCAGGCGACTGCGAGGGCCGACCTCGCTAACCGGTGGTGCCCATGGGTGTAACACGTCGCCGGCATGCGGAAACCTTGTCCCCCAGCAAAGAGAACGGGAAAGGTCGGTCACTGCGTCATGAGTGATTCAGCGGCGTCAAAGATCATCGAAGCAATCGCTCGATTGCAGCATGCGTTCCACTACGCGGGACTTCGCGACCCGGTAGCGCTGGTCGTGTCCGGTGAAGAGCAGGTTCGCCTCTTGGAATACATCTTCTCTACCGAACTCATGATGGTGCCAAACAGGAAGAAGCCGTGGGAGGCAACCACCATCAGGGGCATGAAGGTGATTCATGATCTCGCTCCATGATCCGGCGTGAATTGTTGGACGCCGGCGAGGCGGCGGTGATCGCTGCCCGGGATGCTCGCCACACGCCACGCGATACAGCTCGTGCCGTGTGGAACGCGATGTCGTCGGTGAGGAACCGGGTCGGTGCGCCGGTCCGTCGGCCAGACGATCAGGATCGGGCGCTCGATGCGCTTCGACGCGGTGAGCCGGTCGGTGCCGTCCGGAGGCGGTTTGGGTTCGGTGGCGCGGTGATGGCGAAGCTCAGTCGTCAGGTGAAGCAGGAGCGGGCTTGGATGATGGGAGAGATCGCGGCATGAGCGAGACCGACAAGAAGCTCCCGCTCGAGGACTTCCAGGCGATCTGCCTTCTCGTGTGCCCGCATTGCCGGGCGCAGCGTCCGCTGTCGAAGCGGCCCGACACCGCCGAATGGGTGCATGACTGGAAGTCGACTGGCGGTGGGCAGTCGCACACCCTGTGCTGGTCGACTGGGTTCAGGAACAGCGAATATGCACCGAGTTGGTGAGGAGATCGTGGTGAACGACGATGCAGCAGTGGTTTCTTGGCAGGCGCTGAAGTCGGCGAACCAGGTCGCGGCCGAGGCTCGGGTCGCCGCTCTGCTGAAGGGCGAGGACGGTCCGGAGATGCCGGTGTCGGTCGGCGATGCGAACCCGGTCGACACCGAGTTCAAGCGTCGGCGGAACTCGGCCATCGATTTCCACAACCGCGCGCTGGAGATAGTCGGGCACGACAAGCAGACCGCGTATCGCCTGCTGTGCTCCTGCGTGACGGTCGACCCGGCGATGGCCGGCGGCTGGTATATGCTGGGCAATGCCACGGCTGACCTGAATATGTTCGACGCCTCGGTGGCCTGCTTCCGCCGAGCGCTGGCGCTGGAGGACACGACCGAGCCAGGCGGGATGAATCCAGAGCTACGGGCGAAGTGCTTGGTCAATCTGAGCCACCGCCTGACGAACGTGGGCGACAACGAGGAAGCGGGTCGCGTCAACGAACAGGCGATAGAGATGCTGGCGGCGAACCCTGAACTTGACTGGGAGGGCCGCGCATTCGCCTACACCAACATGAGCCAGATCCTGTCGGTGCTGGATTTCGGCGAGGCGGCTATCGCGTTCGCCGAGAAGGGGTGGGCGCTGAACCAGTCCCCGATCATAGAACTCGGACTGGCCTTCGCGTTGATGTTCCACGGCGATCTGGCCGAAGGTCTGAAGCATTTCGAGAGCCGGTTCGGGTATCGCTTACAATCGTACCTCGAATATCCCTACGACCGGTGGGACGGAAAGACGGACCACAACAAGACGCTGTTCGTGGTGTCGGAGCAGGGACTGGGCGACACGATCTCATTCGCGCGCTTCCTCGGCATGGTGGGGGCGCGCTGCAAGAAGGTTATATTCCAGGTCCACCCCGAACTTCACCGGCTGATGTCGGCTTCGTTGAAGCACTGGGGCAACGTCGAGTGCGTCCCGCTCTCCACGCAGTTCCCGGTGGCTGATGCGTGGTGCTCGGTGATGAGCCTCCCGGTGGCGATGGGCCTGACGACGGAGCAGATCACCAACATCAGGCAGGGTTGGACGCCGCGGTATGAGAAGCGTCCGGCTCCCGAGTGGAAGTATCCGGGCCCGGAGATGCACGTCGGCATCGCGTGGGCCGGCTCCGCGGCGAACGGCATCGACAAATGGCGATCGGTGCCGATGGCGATGTTCCTCGAACTGGCGAAGGTCGCCGGCGTCCGTCTTTACTCGCTCCAGGTCGGCGAGCGCGTGCAGGATATGCACGAGGTGGGTGCCGCCGCACTCGTGCGCGATCTCTATCCGTATATCAGGGACGTCGCCGACACCTGCGCGATCCTCGACGAACTGGACATGGTGATCAGCGTCGAGAGCTTCCTTGGTCACCTCTGCGGCGCGATGGGCAAGGAGTGCTGGTTGCTGGCGTCGCAGCGCGGCGGCGACTGGCGGCTGGGGCGATCGCGCGAGAAATCGCTGTGGTACGACAATCACCGTCTATTCCGGCAGGGGTCGGACGGCGAGTGGGCGCCGGTGTTCAAGCGGCTGGTGGAGGCATTGGATGTCCGTGCAGTCTGATACCGATCCGCCGCGGCAGGTGTGGATTCAGTCCGAACCGGAATTGTCCCTCGATCAGACATATCGTCTCGTGGTCATAGCGCACAAGACCAGCGACCCCAAGGTGCGCGCCGCCGCCTTGTGGCTCATCGACCACGCGATGCACCCCCTGCGTATGGTGGCTCCCGATGAACGATGAGGATCTTGAACTGAGCGTCCTGGATATATGCAGCCAGGGCGGATACATCGCGCCGATCGGGGCGTGGAAGGACACCGTTGAGCGTCTCCATGCCCAAGGCCTGCTGGAGAAGCTCGACGCGATGAACTACATCATCACGCCGGCCGGCTCCGCCGAGTTCGAGAAGCGGGAGAACGCCGAGGTGATGGGCGTGTTCCGCGAGCAGCAGGCGTTGGCCAGGCCGGTGATCGAAGGTGAGGTCATCCCTCCAGTGCCGCCGAGCAATATCCAGCAGCAACTGTCCGAGGTGACGCGGCGCGCGTTCCCCAGACAGGAGCCATTCATCGAGGGGGAGGCGGAGGATGTCACTGAGTGAATCACTGCGCGGCACGATACCCAGCCTAGACGACACGATGTTCTTCCAGAAGCACCGCGACCGACACGCGCGCATCCGGATGCCGTTCGGCAATGAGGCGGAGGCTGACTATCGTCAGTTGGGTTACCACGACCCGTCCCGCCGTCGGATGTTGGTCTGGAAGGTTCCGCCTGACGGGCCGATGCCAGGCAGGATCATCCCGATCCCTATCATCACGGCGTTTGACGAGACGATCGAGGACGACGACGCGATCCTGCTGCCGATGCTGGCGGAGATCATGAACGATGCGGCGAAGGATCTCGGGATCGAGCCGCCACAGGTCGGGAGGGGATGATGCCGCCGGTGATGCGCGACGTGTATTCGAGCCACGTCAACAAGATCGGCCACGACCCGGACACCAACGAGCTCCATGTGACCTGGGACAACGGGAAGACATCGGTGTATTCCGACGTCCCCGCCGCCAAGGCCGACGACGTGATGAACTCGTGGTCGGTCGGGAAGGCGATCCACTCGCAGATCAAGGGCGCGCACGATCATAGGTATCTGAAGTGAGCGAGCCGCGCGTCATGATATTCGGCACGTCATACATCGACAGCCAGGAGCGCAAGTGGCTTGCCGAGCAGTGGCTTCGGGTGATGCGACTGGTCAATCCAGGCATTCCGATCGGCATCGTCGACACGCCGGGGCCTGTCGAATGGCAGCCAATGGGCAAGGACGACAGCCTGTATGATTGGCATTTCACGTACCCCGACAACATTGGGCACCTGACAAAGACCGGTCGGGACGGATGGGGAAGGGCGTTCTCGTGCGGAATCGATCAAGCTATCGACCAGGGCTACGACTACGCGGTCCACATCGAGTGCGATCTACTGTTCGCTAAGCCGGTGATGCCCATCATAAAGAGGATGCTGCTGAACAACATCAAGGCGGTCTCCACTGCGGCCATGCCGCACCGTATGATCGAGACCGGCCTGTTGTTCCTCGACCTCGAATACGCCCATGAATCGCGGTTGGTCGAGCGATACGACTGGCAGACCTCATCGCTGATCGAATTGCCCGAGCGCAGGATGGAAAAGCTGCTTGGCGACGATCTGTACCTGATGCCGTGGTGGGGTTTCCGCGACGATGACAAAGTGCTGCAACCAGCTACGATGACGTCGCACTTCCCGGCCGGCATGGATTGGCTCACGCACGCGTCCGTGCCCTGCTACAAGCGGTTCATGGACATTAACGGAATGCTTGGATAACCCCTCTCAGCACAGGAGTAACGACTATGCCGATGCACTCTTCCGTATTCGGGCACCTCAAGCCCACCGACAACCAACTCCAGGTTATGGCGAACGTGCGCGCGGAGTTTCGCCTGTTCGTTGAAAGCCTAGACTATTCGATTCCTGACGGTCCCGACAAGACGTACCTGATGCGTCAGCTACGCGACTGTGCGATGTGGGCCAACGTAGCAATCACACGGCTGACTGACGGCTTTCCGAGGAAACAGTGAGCGATCAGCCGATTCAGGAAACACTCCCGACCCGCGCCGCCCGCCTGTTTCGCGAGATGGCACAGGCCGTTGACACCAACAGCGCCGCATTCTCAGGCGCGTTCGTCATCGTCGGCCCTGATGGTCAGGTCAAGAAGATGCTCCTGGTCAACGATGAGCCTGAAGCGGCCATGTTCTGGTCGAACGCCGAGATGATGTGCAAGATGGCCATCGCCGAGACCGAGCAGAACCGCCCCATGAACCCGTCGCAGCGCCCTCCGGGGTGGTAAAATGGCTTCGATAAATCACGATGCCTGGACTCAGGAGCGGGCTGACGCGGTGAAGGCCGCGTTCTACGACTATCTGGACCACGTTTGGGTCAATTCCAAGGAAAAGGGCTGGATCATCCTCGGCCAAAACCTTTACGGCGCCCAGGAGCGGGTGATCGAGGAGATTTTCGACGCTCTGGCCAACGGCATCCACGACATAAAGATCCTGAAATCCCGCCAGTTGGGCGTTTCGACCATTATTCGCGCCCTGATGTTGTTCTGGGCTGGTGTTTTCGACGGGTTGACCGGCTCGCTGGTCTTCGACACGAGTCAGCATCTGGACGAAGCCCGCCACGAGATGGTCAACATGCTAGAAAGGCTACCAGAAGACTTTGAATTTCCGCGTGAGAAGTCAAACAACAGGTATTCCCTGCAAATAGACAATCAAAGCAGAATAAACTTGTCATCAGCCGGAGTAAAAGAGAGTAAATCTTCCGGCACACTCGGTCGCGGCTCGGCAGTGTCGCTCGTTCACCGCTCGGAACTCTGTTCGTACGCGAATGTGGCCGGTTTGGAGGCGTTTCGAGCCTCAATGGCTCGCACGAACCCCAATCGGCTGTTCGTCGATGAGTCGACAGCCCGTGGCTTCAACATCTGGCACGAGATATGGACGGCGGCGCTGAAGGATCACCATTGCCGGTGCATTTTCGTCGGTTGGTGGGCGCATCCGGACCAAGTTATCCCTCGCGATGACCCGGATTTCGAGAAATACGGCATATTCCCGCCGTCGAAGGACGAACTGATCAAGATCGAGGCGGTGAAGCTCCAATACGGGGTGATCATCACGCCTGAGCAGCTCGCGTGGATACGGCGCGAGATGGATCCGACTGCCGAGATGGAAGGCGACGCCGACGTGGTGTTCGAGGGCGACGCTCTGCGAAAACAGGAGCAGCCGTGGACCGCGGAAGAGGCATTCCAGCAAACCGGGTCGGTATTCTTCCAGGCCGAGACCCTTACTGACCAGTCGAACAAGTTCGCGTCCAACAAGTTCCAGACCTACGCGTTCACGCCAGGCCTGGAGTTCACCAACATGCGGGCGGTGAAGGCCGGCAACATGAAGTCGGTTGAACTGAAGGTCTGGGAGGAGCCGGTCGAGGACAGCTTCTACATCGTCTCGGCCGATGTGGCCTACGGGCACGATGAGAACAACGATCGGTCGGCTATCCAGGTTCTGCGGTGCTTCTCGGACGGTCTCGATCAGGTCGCCGAGTATGCGTGGCCGCTGATCAACACGCGCCAGTTCGCTTGGGTGATCGCGGCGTTGGAAGGCTGGTATGCCGGCGACAAGTCCCAGGTGTTCCGCATCGTGGAGATCAACGGCCCGGGCGAGGCGACGTGGAACGAGTTGCAGAGCCTGAAACGCCAGATCGGCACTGGGTATTTCGGCAATCAGTTGGCCGAGCGTGGCTTGCAGAACATCCAGCGCAACGTCCGGAACTACATGTACACGCGGTCCGATTCAGCGCACCCCGGCCAGTCCATGATGTGGAAGTCGACCACCCAGTTGAAGGTCGCGATCATGGAGCGGCTTCGTGACTTTGCCTCGAACAACATCCTCCGGATCAGATCGCTGGAGACCATCGACGAGATGCGGACTGTGGCGCGCGAGGGTGACGCGATCAATGCGCAGGGCACGGCGAAGGACGATCGCGTGGTGTCGCTGGCGATGGGCGTTCGGTGCTGGGATGAGCGGGTGCGACGGCAGTTGCTGCAACTCAAGCGGACGCGCGAGGCTGACACGGCCCGCCGGCGGCTCGACATCAGGGATCAGGTGAAGATGTTCAACGACAACATGATCACGACGTTTCTCGGCAGCAAGAACGCGGTGCGCCGGGGAATGCTGTCCCAGAGCCGGCGTCAGGCATGGAGGGGTAGATGAATAAGCTTTGGGTCGAGGACGAGCTGCCTGACGGGTGCTACGATGAGCACCAAGAGCGCGGCGACGCTTGGTCATCCACGGGCGGGGATGCGACGGTGCCTGACGTCCGCAACCCGATAGGCTTCATGCGGCGCAAGCCGATAGTTCGCGTGAGAGCATGGACAAGGCCGTATCAGCCATGATCCGACGCCGCTACCAGTGCCCCGAGTGCTCGTACGAGTTCAACTACGACCACCACCCGACGATCGACGCCGACCCGGCGCCTCGGTTCTGCGCCAAGTGCGGGTTCGACACCGAGGGGGACTACGACCCGGCTCTGGTGATGCCTCACATCGGCCGACCGATCAAAGGCATCGTCGACAACCAGCACCGGGCGATGGAGGATGGCGCCGAGTTCCGCGCCGAGATGGCCCGCGAGGAGTTCGGCCTGGACCAGTCCGAGGCCAACGCGATGAAGCTGACCAACATGAAGGACAACCTTCGCGAAGGCGACACGGCCGACATGCCGGTGAGAAACGACGTGACCCAGATCATGGAAGCGGCGCCCCAAGGGATGTTCGGGTTTCAGCAGGCGGCCGGTCTCGGCTACAGCGCGTCGGTGTCTGACGGTCAGTACCCGAACGCCGGGGCGCGGGCGATGCAGGCCGTTCGAGCCCAGCACGGCCAACGGGTGGCGGCGACCGGCCACGCCGCTCCGGTGGTGTCCAGCCTTCCAGGGTTGGAGACGCAGCAGCCGAGCTACCGAAAGAGGATCTGAACTTTCCGCTTGACACGGCCACGCAAGCCGTCCGTGTGTACCAACCGTGTCAGAAACCATTCCCCGTTCCCGCGAAGGCGCCGCGACCCGTGGCATCGAGACCATGGTCGCGCTGCCCGACGACAACAAGGAACTGGTCAAGGCGGCGCTTCGGATCATCGAAGACTGCCGATCCGACCAGGGCAACCGGGCGGCGTACTACCGCCAGTTGAACGGGCTGGTCGAGACCGGTCGGCAGGATCAGACCCGCAGCCTGATCAACCTCCTGTACTCGTTCATCGATCGGCTGGCGTCCCATCTGTGCTCGCCGACCGACGCGCGGTTCATGATCGACTTCGAGAACCCCTATCCTCCCGAGATCGAGGCGCAGGGAATGCGCGCCGCTGAGATCCTGACCCGATCATTCGAGCGCACCAATACGGACATGCTGTTCTCCAAGGGTGTGTTCGAGGCGCTGAAGTATGGCTCCTGCTTCCTGAAGCAGTGGGTCACGCAGGAAGGTCCCGACCGGCTCCCGAACTTCCATTCATCGCTGGTCATGCCTTGGCAATTCGGCGTCTACCGACCGGACGCGACCGACCTCGATTCGCAGCCCGCCATGTGCGAGACGATCAGCCTCACGCTCCCCGAGGTGTGGCGCCGTATCTGGATGATGCCGGACGCCAAGAAGCTGTTCGAGCGGATCAAGGCGAACGCCGGGTCAGGTGCCGGCGATGCCGAGTACAACAGCTTTTTCCATCAAGTGCTGTCCACATCGCAGATCAACACTGGCGTCCAGACCGCCCAGCGGCCGGTGCCAGGCGGCATCGTTCAACTCAACACCGACCCGAACTACGTGGCGATCGGCCCGCAGGTCTCGGCGCCGATGGTTCGCATGCACGAACTGTGGATGTGGGACCGGTTCGACTACACGACGATCCAGATCATCGAACCTGACATCCTGATCGCGCCGCGGTTCAAGCGGTCCAACCTGCTGATCCAGGGCGATTCGCACGAGGGGCTGCAGCCTTACACCCGCATCTGCGCCAACGACATCCACGGCTACATTTGGGGGCGATCCGAGATCGTTGACCTGATCGGGCCGCAGAACTGGCTGTCTACCACCGCGATGGACATCCAGCGCATGCTGGGCTTGCAGATCGACAAGGTGCTGGCGTTCACCGGCGATGGCGTGCAGGACGAGATGTACGACCAGTTCCGAGCGGCCGGCTACCTGAACCTCGGGCAAGGCGGCGGCGTCCAGGATCTGACCCCGAAGTTCCCCCAGGAAGCCATCCAGATGATGGACAAGATCATCCAGTGGATGGAGATGATTTCGGGGTTCGACAACATCCTGTCCGGCCGGGGCGAATCGGGTGTGCGGTCAGGCGAACAGACCAACACCCTGCTGAAGACGGCCGGCCCGCGGCTGAAGGACCGATCGCTCCTGGTCGAGCGCCAGTATGCCGCCGCCGGCGATCTTCGGTTCAAGGTCATGCAGGCCAAGGACGGCCGCGCCTACTGGACCGACCCGCAGAAGATGGAGGAGTCGAGCTTCTTCCTCGACGATCTTCCCGACGACGCGCGCGTTCACGTAGATGCCCACTCCACGTCGCCGATCTTCGCCGACGACCACCAGAACCTGATCATGAAGGGGCTTCAGACTGGTCTGGTCGATCCGGTGTCGGCGATCGAATCGCTTCCGTTCAACAACCGCGACGTGCTGTTGGCCCGCCATAAGCAGGCCGAGCAGGCGAAGGCGAAGCAGTTGGAAGAGCTTAAGAAGACCGACCCGGAGGCTTACGCCAAGGTAATCGAGCACCAGTCGTCAGGTGGTCGGAAGCGCTAAAATCCCCGGGCCTTCTCGTTTAACGCAGAGACGCCCCAATCGCGGACGATTTCGATCAGTGTCTCCAAGGTCTCCGCCACACATAGCGGCGTCTCCATTCCGGCGCTCGACAGACCGTTATCGGTCCTCACAAGCCAGCCGTTCTCGACGCGCATGATTGCAATAGTCTGCTGTTGCGGGCTCAGTGTGATCGGGTAATTCATGACGCTCTCCCTTTGCAACTCTCAATGAACGCGTCGATGTCGGACTGCTTGTAGAGAATCATTCCACCGATCCGATACCAAGCAGGCCCTTTGCTACCCTGATACCGCCAGTCCTGTATGGCCTTCACCGAATGGCCGAGCACATTCGCCACCTCTTTTTCCCGCAGCCAGCCATCAGTGACCCGACCGGACATTCCAATACTCCCGTCAACGCGCGGGGATAATCCATACGGCTCAGGCACTTGCGGCGCAACGATAAAAACCTCCACCAAATGTATCGCTCAGGCAATCTGCCTCCCTGCGGTTCTCGGACCCTTGGCGGCGGAGTTAACGAGGCCCGCTTGAGTTCGTTTCAACACGCAATGGAGGCGTAAAATGGACGTTCGCTATCGCCGGGGCCGCAAGTCCCGCCGGCACTGACCCCTTGGGTCTAATGCCACAAGCTGCACCGCCGGGGTCTCCCCCTGGCGGTGCTCCTCCCTCCCCTGGTGGGGCGGCGGGACCGGGTACTCCGCCTATGGGTTCCTCCCCGGTCACGTCGCCCACCCAGAATCTCGGCGCAGCAGCCGCCGGGATGCAAGCCGCATCAGCACTGGTCAACGCGATGGCGATGCTGATCCCCAAGGTTGGAGCGCAGACCCCGCTTGGTCAGGCGTTCGCCAAAGCGATCACCGACATCGGCAAGCACCTACCGCCAGGTTCCGGATCGCCTCAGGGCGAATCCAACTTCATCAAGCAGATGGCGATGCGCCAGCAGCAGATGGGGCCGCAGCGCGCCGCGATGGCGCAGCAAGGCGCCGCCCCAGGCCCGGCCATCGCTCCACCTCCTCCAGGAGCAGGACCAGGTGGCCCACCCCCCGGTGCCGGTGGCCCGGGTTAGCAAGGAGTACGTGTCATAAATATCTTCCAAGATCCGACCAAGAGCGTCCCGACCAAGGACGGCCTGATCGTCCGCGTCGACATGGAGCAGCTCGACATCGGCGGGCGCAAGTCGCACCTCCCGAGCGAAGGCAAGTCGGCCGACATGAGCGTGACTCACGTCGGCGGCTCCGCGTCGTCGGGCCGGTAATCCACCATGCCGAAGGTTGAGATCGACGAGGCCGAACTGCTTGCCAGCCAGCAGGTAGTTCACGCCGTCAACCAGATGATGGCTAACCCGAAGTCTCGCGCCATGCTTTTGCATGCACGCAAGACCGCCGATCCAGCCGCGTCGGTCCCCGAAGTAGACTCGATGATCCCGGTGGCGGGCGCCCTCGATCGCTTCGCTAAGCAGCTCGCCGAAGATAAGGCGGAGCGCGCCGCGGAGCGCGAAGCGGCGGCCAACGAGCGTCGGCTTGAGCAAGCCACGCGTGAGGTCGAGGGCGTCAAGTCGCGCCTGAAAGCCTCCGGCTGGACCGCCGACGGAATCGCCGCGGTCGAGAAGCTCGCCGAGGAACGTGGCATCTTCGACCTCGAAGCCGCCGCCGCGCTCCACGAGAAGATGAACCCGCCCCCGCCGCCGGCCGAGCCGAACGGCATGGGAAGCTGGGGCTTCTTTGAAGGCGCCGCCGACGAAGGCTCCGACAAGTTCGTCAAGTCGATGCTGGAAAGCGGCGGCGAGGACGAGGGCGCGCTCGGCCGCGAGGTACGCGCCGCACTCACCGACTACCGCAACGGCGTCAACGCGCGGTGATCACCACCAACTCAAGACAAGGAAACGAGTAAATGCCCCTTCCAGGGATCGGCGTAGCGCCCTCAGGGGGCCTTTACAACGAACTCACGGCCGTCACGAGGCGTGCTTTTGTCCGCAGACTTTTCGTACAAATATACTTTGCCAGCCCTTCTTTGTTTTACTTATGGGGTAATGCACAACGCGCTGCTGGTGGTCTAAATCAGGTCACTATACCAATGCAGGGCAACAGTATGGTGCAAGGATCATTTACAAATTACGGAGGCGGATTTAATTCACCCGTGGTGACGCCAGGCATCCAGAACGGCCAGTTCAACCTCGCGTATTGGGTTGTGCCGATCCCGCTGCCGTTCGGCGAGCGGATCATCCAGGCGACCGACGTCGAGATTTCGCTGCTGAAAGCGCGCATGAACGACGCGTACGCTGTGACGAGGCAGAATATTGCCAGATTGCTCTACACGAACAACTCGGCGCTGCCGAACTACCCCGATAGCTTCATCAACGCCTTCGACGATGGGACGAACGTCCCGACGTATGGCGGCATCAACCGAACAGCGGCGGGCAACGCGGCGTTCAAGGGCCAGTATATCAACGTCGGCGGCGGGACGTCGTGGAACACGAATTTCACCACATCCACGTTGGGCTTCAGCCGGGCGGCAATGTCATCGCTGCTGATGAAGATCACCGACACGGCCGGCGGCGAAGCGCCGACATTCGGCGTGATGAACCCGGCCGATCTGGCGACCCTGAACAACAACTTCATCGGGGTCGAGAACCAGTACGTGATGCCGGGCCGGAACTACACGATGGACACGCCGATCCGGTCGAGCTTCCCGAACGTGAACGTGGCCGGCGTGCCGATCTTCGCGGACCACTTCGTGCCGGTTGGGAACGCGTTCTTCTCGAACGTCAAGTATACGAATTTGTACCTGAGCGAGGACGCCGCGATGGACTTCTCCGGCTTCTACTCGCTGGTGCCGCTTGGTCAGATCGGGCAGCAGGGTATCGTGGTGCTTGGATACGACTTGGTGTCGGCGAAATCCTCCTCCGGAGCCTGGGTCTACGGCTTTGGCGGGGCGGCTTACTGAGGGGCATAGAACATGACACTACGCATTGGTGGCCCCGGCCAGTCGCTTCCGGCCCCGGCCAATCTCTACCCGAGCTACCTTCAGGGCACGCCGTACGACGCGCCGATGAACTACGTCGGTCTGGCGGCTGGTGACGCGATCTACTTCCCAGGGCTGAGCAACGACATCTGGGTCAATCCCGGCGCTTACAGCATGGTCCAATTCTTGGACCCTGTGACGGGCGTTTGGCGCGACATTCCGGCACAGCGCGGTCAGGCGTACCACGTCCCGGTGAGCGGATCACAGAACTTTCGCGTCGCGAACCTGACAGGTTGTCCGGTGGCGGCGATAATCGCCGGCGGCGGGTCGGGCTTCGCGCAGGCAACAGCGACCATCACTTCGAACGTTGGCGGCTCGACGTGGCAGGCGATCGTCGGCGGGTGCTTGACCGTCTCGACCATCAGCGCGGCAGGGGCGAACTACAACATCGCCCCCCTGGTCATGATCCCGGTGCCGCCATCACCCGGCGTGCAGGCGACGGCCCATGCCATCCTTGCAAGCGGCACGGTGTCGTCCATCGTGTTGGACAACGTTGGTGCCGGCTACGGCTCAGCGCCGGTCGCGACTCTTGAGCCATCGCCGTTCGACCCTAACGCTGGGACAATCACGCAGGCGACAGTCGTGTTCGCGATCGACCCTGCCAAGCAGGGCAAGATCGCCGCGGCCCTCTGCACCTACAACGGCGCACCGCTCGCGACGCTCTCGGCTCTGACGCTGACGGCGGCCGGCGGTGCCGGAACTGGCGCGACGATCACCCCTCTTGTGTTGCAGTCATGCACGCTGGCGTCGGTTGTTGCTGGTGGCGCGGGTTGGGGCAACGCAACGGCGTTCGCCAAGATCTTCAGCAGCGGCGGCGGCGGCAACGTCAGTGTCTCGGCGATCGGCAATCCGGCGATCGAGGCGACCGGGTTCCGGCCGCGCGATGCGGTGATCACCGGCACGACCAACGCTGGCGGCACGATCACGGCGGCGACCATCCTCGATGGCGGTCTGTTCTTATCGGCGGCGACCGTCGGTGGAGCGATCCTGTCGGGCGGCACGCTTCCTACCACGCTCGCAAGCGTGGCTCTTACCATGGGCGCTCAAACCGACACGATCTTGATCCAACCCATGTGAGGGGCGGTCCGGGGGTGAACCTTGCTCACCGCCTATCTGAATGCGACCAGGGCTCTGCTCCAGCAGCCTCCGGCGGGCACGCCGCTCTATTCGGACGCTCTACTCACGACTTTCGTGAACAGCGCGCGCGGGCAAGTTGCGGGCGAGAGCGAGGCGATCCGGTTCATCGGGGGCCTGTCGATCACGTCGGCAGCGTCACCACAGGCGTATCCTTTTTCGTCGATCACCCTTGGCGGTGTGGCGGGCGTGTCGGGTGTCATCAATGTCCGGACTATCTGGTATCCGTCCGGAACCGGCCAGCTATGGGTCGCGCCTGAGACCTTCGAGTGGTTCTCGATCTATGAGCTGAACGTCACGCCGGCGGCGACGCCTGGCCCGCCGGTGGTCTGGGCTCAGTTCGGCCAGGGCGCTTCGGCGCAGACCTCGCCGCTGCCGGTCGGCGGCGGATCTCTCTACATCTCGCCCGGCCCCGATCAGACCTATGCCCTGAAGCTCGATTGCGTGGGCTACCCTATACCTCTGGTCGACGACACGACGGCCGAAGCGATCCCGTATCTCTGGACTGACTCGGTGCCATACTTCGCCGCCTACTTGGCGCTGTTGTCGGCGCAGACCGGCATGCGGACGCAACAGGCGGAGGGGATGTTCAAGTTGTACGAGCTTTTCACGCAGCGCGCGCGGAAGGCGGCGACATCGAGCTTCCTGCCGTGGCAGTTCGAGCAGACGCAGGTTCCTGGTGGGATCAACGCCCAGCCTCAACAGCGGGGTGGCTGATGGCCCTTTTCGAGTACATGCGGCGGACCCAGCGCATCCTCCGTGACCAGCGCGTTCAGCTCATCGCGCCGACCGACTTGATTGCATTCATCAACGAAGCCCGCGGCCAGATCGCTGGCGAGGCTGAGTGTGTTCTGGCGGTCGGCTCACTGGCGGTCACGTCGGCTTCGCAGGTCTACCCTTTCAGTGCCGTCACGTTCGCCTCCGGTATCGCTGGGGCTCTGAACGTCAGGACTTTGTGGCGGGTGGTGGCGACCACCGGCAAGACGTGGATGGTTCCTCGGCCATGGCCCTGGTTCTCGCTGTATTATTTGACCACCCCGCAGATCACTCCTGCCGCCCCAAAGATTTGGGCACAGTATGGGCAAGGCGCTGCCGGATCGGTTTACGTGTCGCCCATCCCCGATGCGAACTACACGCTGTCGGTGGACGCAATGTGTTACCCCAACCGACTGGCCACCGATTCCGATGTCGAGGTGGTTCCTTACCTGTGGACCGACGCCATCGCGTATTACGCGGCGTACCTGGCGATGATGGCGATGCAGACCGGTGGGGGCACCCGTGAGTCTGACGGCATGTACAAGCGGTACCAGGAATACGTGGCCCGAGCTCGGATGGCGGCCAATCCGTCGATCATGCCGTCCAATTACGCCCACTCGCAGCCGATGCCTTCTAATCAGTTGGGTGGCGGCACCGCCCCTCCGCAGGGAGGGCAGTAGATGCTGTTCGCGTATCTCCAGGCCACTCAGAGGTACATCCGCGACGCCAAGCAGGAGTTGGTCAACCCCGACGATCTGACCACATTCATCAACGAAGCGCGCGGCCAACTGGCCGGGGAAGCCGACTGCATCGTGCATGTCGGCACGCTGGCGCTGACGTCGCCGACGCAGGTCTACCCGTTCAGCGCGATTGCTCTTGGTGTCACAGGCATTGCCGGACCGCTGAAGGTTAGGACGCTGTGGTATGGCGTCGGCACTGGTCAGTTGTGGATCAGACCTCGGCCATGGCCTTGGTTCTCGCTCTATGAATTGAGCAACCCGGTTCCCGATAGCGGGCCCCCAAAGGTTTGGGCTCAATACGGCCAGGGCGCGAGCGGCACGATCTATGTCTCGCCGCTGCCAGACACCGGCTACACCGTCCAGGCTGACTGCATCTGCTATCCTAGCCCACTGAACGCCGACAGTGACCCAGAGGTGATCCCCTACCAGTGGACTGACTGTATCCCGTACTACGCGGCGTATCTCGCCATGCTGTCGATGGAGACGCCGGCGGCGCTCCAAGAGGCGGACAAGATGTATCAGAGATATGGGGAATACGTGGCCCGCGCACGCCGCGCCGCGACATCGCCGGTGATGCCTGGAATCTATGCGCAGTCGCCGAACATCACGCGGGCGGGGCAACTCGGGATGACCGCTCCTGCCCGTGGTCAGCAGTAATGCCTGCAACGCTTTTCACCTACATGCGTCAGGTCCAGCGGTTCCTGCATGATTCAAATCAGGAACTCATTGATCCCGGCGACATCATTGAGTATGTGAACCAATCGAGGCGCGAAGTTGCGATGCGGGGGCAGTGCATCAGGCTCCTGCCGGTGATCTCTGGCTCGATTGTCTCGGTCCCAATCCCGGTCGTGAGTGGATGGACTGGCCCGGTGACGGTGGCGATCTCACCACCAGACAGCCCCAGCGGCGCCCTCCCGTTTCCCCAAGGGGCTCAAGCAACCGCGACGGCTACGTTGGCCGCTGGGGTGATCGACGACGTAGAGGTCACGTATGGCGGCTACGGCTACTTCCAGCCGCAAGCGGTGTTCACCGATGCCGTAGGGCACACGGCCACGGTGTTCGCTGTCACGACCAACAACAACCTGCTCAACCAGGGACAGGAAATCTATCGCTTCGGCGACGTGGACCTGTCCCAGTTCCCTGGAGTGCAGTCGATCTACATGGTTCGCGGCGTGTCGGTGCTGTACTCGAACTACCGATACTCGCTGCCGTTCTATTCGTTCACGACATATCAGGCGATGATCCGGCAGTACATCGCCTCGCAGTACCAGTATGTGCCGACGTTCGGCGCGCAACTCGGGCGCGGCACGGGCGGCTCTCTGTATCTCTACCCGCCGCCCAGCCAGGCCTATCAGATGGAGTGGGACTGCTGCTGCCTGCCGTCGGACCTGAATGTCGACCAGGACGTTGAGGCGCTGCCAGATCCGTGGACCGACGCGGTGCCGTACTTCGCCGCGCATCTGGCGTTCCTCGAACTCCAGAACCTGAACACAGCCAGGATGTACAACGACCTGTTCGATGAGCGGGTCAAACGCTTCGGCGGGTACGTTCAGCCGGGCCGGGTCTCGAATCCTTACGGGCGCTTCTGATGTCTGACCGCGCGCAACAACAGCAGGAGCAGCAGCCACAAGGCGGTGGCGGAAGCGGCAATATCCCCCCAGGCATGGAAGCCCTGGTGTTTGGCCAATGGACAACCACGAACACCAACGGTAGCCGCCCGGCGATCAAGGATCCCGAGCTTTACTACACGGACGGCTTCATGCCTGTGGGAGACGGGCGGCTTCGGACCATGCCGGACGTGGGGCCAGCGCTGGTCAACGCCTTCCCCAATCAAATCGTGTTCTACGACTTCTTCAACATAGGAACGACGCCCTACTGCGTTTTCGTGACCTCGGACGGTTCGGTGTGGGTGTTCGTAACCAACTCCAACCCGGTTACGGTCACGCTGATTTCAGGCCCTGGTACGATCACCAGCCTGTCCCCTAGCTCGATAGGGATTAGCCAGTGGGGAAGCCAGTTCCTGATTGTCGTTTCGTCCCAGACGAACGGGTATTTCCTGTGGGACGGCACGACGTTCTACCGGCCGGGCGATGCGGTGCCCGGCTTCACCACGGTGCCAACCGGCGTGTCGGGAACGGCGGTAGAAATCTATCAGCAGCATGTGTGGGTCGCGAACGGCGCCACGATCACGTTTTCCGCCCCCCAAAGCATCACGGATTTCTCGACAGGCAGCGGCGGCGGCTCGTTCACCTCGAATGACTCATTCCTGCGTGTTGGCTACACGGAATTGAAATCCACCAACGGCTTCCTCTACCTGATCGGTGACAGCTCAATCAATTACATCTCCGGCGTGGCCACCGGCGGCGGGCCACCACCGGTGACGACGTTCACCAACCAGAACGCCGATCCCGAGGTTGGCACTCCGTGGCCGGGGACCGTTGACGTGCTCAGCAGCGCCATAGTGATGGCGAATCCCTGGGGCGCGCATGTCAGCTATGGTGGGCGGGTCAACAAGATTTCCGAACCTATGGACGGAGTTTACAACACTGTCCCGAACTTCGGGGGCTTTACCCCAAGCGCCTGCAAGGCCATCGTCTACGGCAAGCGTGTATGGTGTCTGCTGTTACCAGTTGTCAGCACGATCACGGGGCAAATATCCAACACGATTTTGATTTGGTCCCCCGTCTCCAATCGCTGGTTCCTCACGCACCAGAGCGTCAATCTGGTCTACATCCAGCACGAGGAAATCAATTCGTTCATTACCGGTTATGGCACCGACGGACACTCGATCTACCGCCTATTTCAGCAGCCATCTGTCAGTTTCCAAAAGTCGTTCCAGACAAAACTAAGATGGGCTCGTGAGGGCTATCTTGTTACGCAGGCGACCAACAGGATTTGGGGGTTGATGGAGATTTTCAGCACTCTCGATGCCAGTTTGAATATATCTGTCGATAACGAAATAACGTCTGCATCACAGACAACGACGCTTGTTGGCGCGGTCGCGACATGGACGAACAACGCGGACGCTATTGTGACGTGGTTTTCGGGCGCCAGCGTAGTGACCTGGTTTGTTGTCGGCAACACGGCCGTTGCTGTTCTCTCGCCATCGTCGATTGCGCAGCAGGGCGTTCTACTCGGTCTCACGGTGACGACGATGGCGGCCGACATATCGGTGATTTCGCTGGCGCTGGGCGCGGATGTCTGGGGCTACAGGGGATAATAAATGCCGCTACCGAACACATTCGCAGCGCAAACCTCACCGCAGATGGTCGAATTGGACCAGAATTTTGCGGCGCTCGGTGCGTTGACAACAATACCTTGCACAGTGGCCGGCACGAACACGCTCGCGCTCACGGCGACCGCGAATACGCCGACCATTGCGGCATATTCCAACTACCAGCCATTCAGTTTCATCGCCGCTAATACGAACTCGACGGCTGCCACGGCTGCTGTTGGTAGTCTGGCGGCGCTCAGCATCTACAAGGACTCACTCGGCGGCCCTGTGGTGCTTACGGGCGGCGAGATCGTAGCGGGCGGGCTCGTGATCCTGACTTATGATTCAGCCCTCAATACTGGAGCGGGAGGCTTCCATTTAAGCCCTCCGACGTTATCCCCGACACTCGCCGCGCCGGTGTTGCTGACATCCTCCAGCGCCAACTATACCGTGCCCGCAGGCGTGACTTTGTTGCGTATTGCCATGACAGGTGCGGGCGGCGGCGGCGGCGGCGTATCGGCGGCGGCGGCAACGGCTAGCGCTGGCCTGCCAGGAGTGATGATTACGGGGGCGATGATCGTTACGCCTGGACAGGTGATCCCGTATGGATGCGGTGCGGGGGGAACTCGTGGGCCGAATACGGGGACGAGTGGGGGGGTCGGTGGCGATACAACCTTCGGGCCGTTCACGGCAAAGGGAGGGGGGCCGGGTGGCGGTTCGACCTCGGGTAATGCCGCAGCACAGGGACAGGCAGGGTCCACGACCATAGGACAGCAGCTTGCGATGATAACCGGGTCGGTTCTCGTGCCAACAACTGCGGCGTTCCTCACTTCTCAAAGCGGGACCAATATCAACGGCGCGGCGGGTGCTGCGGGTGTTGGCGGCCTTGGGCGGGGTATTTGGGGCACTGGGGGCACGCCTGGGACCAATGGTTCCGCGACAGATGCCACGGGCTATGGTGCGGGGGCATCGGGCGCAGGATCTACCGCCAGCACGGCCGGCACCGGCGGCCTCGGCGCCCCTGGCGCGATCCTTCTCTACTGATGGCAATCGCAGACCTATTCAACGTGCCGGACACAGATGCTGCAATGCAGCAATGGTCGTTCGCGCACATGGCGCATCACCGCGACATGATCAGGGTGGTCAAGCAGACTCTGAACGTCGAACTGACGGAGTTCATCCTTGACCCTGTGAACCTTCGTGACCCGGCCACCTTCCTCGACCAGCACCAGATCATGCACCAGCAGATGGACGCGCTGTTCAACATCTCAGGGTTCGATTTGACCGAGGTGAACTGGAACGACACCAGCCAGCGATCGGCCTGGATTTGGCAGAACGCGCAGTTACATCTCCTGGAAGCGACCGCGACGGGGGTTTTCTGAGAATGTTTCGCGCTGTGACACAATGCGGTATAGGCTGCGCCCCGGAGGCACAACATGCGGGCAACTGAACGAGTGGCTGACCAGAAGGCGCCAATCGCGCATACGGGGCACCGTGTTACCCGAGCTGATCTCGATGAGCTTCGCCCGTGGGTCGAATCGCGGCTGACGGAGAAGTTCCCGCACAAGGCATCGTTCGCGATCTTCGGGTGGCTGGTCGGGTGCATGACGCAGAACGACATGCTGTTCGTTCGCGCCGGTAGCGGCATCGCCCTGGTGCAGTTGCACAAGTCGTTCCTGTCCAAGTTCCCCTGGTGCGAAACGGTGTTCGTGCTGGCCAAGCAGGGCTTCGTGGCCGACGCCTCGGGCATCTTCCAAAACATCTACGACTGGGCCGAGCGCGAGCGCTGCACGCACTTGGTGATCGACGAGAAGCACTGCGACGTGGAGCGAGCCGACATTGCGATGGAGATCGGGTCTCCAAAGCGTGTTCCAACGTCGGTGGTGTTCTTCCCGCTCCACCATGCGCAGGACACGACCGATGTCTGAGAGGACGGACTACAACCATCCATCGACGGGATCTCTCCGGTCCGCTCTGGCCGCTGCGGCGGCGCTCGGGCGCGGGTCCGATTCGATGTTGGTCCACGTCAATCCGCGCGAAGCGGCGATGCTGCGGAGGTCCGGTGGGACCGGCGCGCGCAACCCGTTGACAGGCCTACTGGAGTTCGATGGGGGCGGTGACAACTACGTCGGGCCTCCAGGACAAACAGGCGCTGGTGGTGGTGGGTATCCCGTCTGGCAAAACAGCATCACCGATGCGCCAGCGACCGGCGGCGGCCCTGACTATCTGACATCTACTTCCCCTGGCGGCTTTACGCCCGTGGCACCAGGAACGAGCGTACCGGATTACGTCTCACAGTATATGGTCGGCGCAAATGGCGGCGCCCTAACGAGCGCAGGGAAGGACACGAGCCAAGGCACGCTGGGGACATTCGATGTGAACGGCCAGACCAACTACGGCTGGCAATTCTCTGATGGTTCGTTCGCTCCGGCGTTCCTGCCGACCTCGGGTGAAACTAATACGTCGCTTAATGCACAGCAGCAGTCGGCTCTCTATCCGGCTCCGTTGGCTGGAGAAACTCAGCAGAACCAAGCTGGCCTGCCTGTAGCGTGGACAGACACGAACAATGTCCTGACACCGACAGCCGGAACGCTGTCCGACGCGGCATACAACCTGCCAGGCGAGACGCGGGCGCTCAATGACACGCACGGCGATCCTCTGGCGATGCTCGGATTGCTGGGGCCGGCTCTTGCTCTCGGCGGGATCGGGGCGGGTGCGTTGGGGTTGATCGGCGGCGGCGCGGCGGCGGGCGCAGATGCTGGTGCTGCCGCTGGCGCGGGCGCCGCGGCCGACGCTGGGGCTGGAGGCATCTTCGACCTAGGCACTCTGTTGGGGACAAGCCCGGCCGCCACGACTGCCTTGGCGACGGGCGACGTGAGCGGACTTGTGGCTGGCGGCGCGGGTGCGGCGGCTGGCGCTGGCGCTGGCGCTGGCGCGGCTGGGTCCAACATCTTCGATCTCGGTTCGCTACTCGGAACCGATCCGGCCACAACCAGCGCTCTGGCGACAGGAGATGTGTCTGGTCTCACCGGCGCTGGCGGATTGGCCGATGCGGGGACCGCGGCAAGCAGCCTTGGCCTGGGTGGCGACAATAGCATCTTCCTCGGCGCAGCAGACCAGACGGCTGCGGTTCCAGGCGCCGCCGCCCCGGTCGTGCCAGGGAGCAGCCTTCCGCTAACCGCGCCGGCCGTGTCGGCACCTTCCAATCTTGGCGCGGTCGGCGGAGACTTCGGTCTTGGCGCTGCGGCTGACCCGAGTTCCGGCGTGCTAGGGACAGGCGGAGCGGCGGGGGGCGGAAGCAGTGGTGGCGGCGGCTTTCTCTCGGGCATAACCGATCCGGTCAACAGCTTCGTCAACAGCAACTCGGGACTGTTCAAGGCCCTCGGCCTCGGGGCATCGGCGCTGTCGCTTGGCGGCGATCTCCTGAAGGGAAATCAGGGCGTCACTGGCCTCACCGGCGGGTCGCAACTCAACACCCTGGCCGGTCAGTTGGCGCAACCGGGCGGCATCAACCCGGCGCAGACGACGGCGCTAACGAACCTCCAGAACACCGCGACCACCCAGAACCAGGGACCGGTTAACACGCTGACCGCTCTCCAGGGGCAGGCGCAGTCGTCCGGCAACACGCTCCAGAACTACCTGAACACCGGGACGCTGCCGCCGGCGGTTCAGGCAGAGGTGGATCAGGCCACGCAGTCGGCGATCACCGCTATCAAGGCGGGGTACGCCTCGCGCGGCATTCCTGCGAACTCGTCGATGGAACAGCAGGACATCAACACGGCGAAGCAGAACGCCACGGCGCAGGCTGAGCAACTCATGCAGTCGCTGTCGGCGGAAGGCCTGACTGAGCAGCAACTGGCGGCGGCGATCGGGAGTCAGATCACCAGCACCAACACGCAGGGCACGCAGCTCGCCAGCCAGATCGGTTCGCAGCTCATAAGCAGCGGCTTGAGTGGAGCCGGGATTTCCGAGCAGATATACCAGACCCTCCTGCAAGCCGATCAGAACCAACAGACTCAGACCGGCAACGCCATCGCGAACCTTGCGAAAGCCTTGGCGGGCGGCACGACCATCAAGCTGGGAGGCGCCACCGCGACCTGATATGGCAGACCCCCAGGCCCTTCCAATCATCGCGCAGGTCGAGAGCGGGAACAGGAACATCCCCGCCAGTCCTGGAATAATGACCGATTCCGGTCAGCCGCAGGGCTACTACCAAATCACGCAGGACACATGGAAGGACTTCGCCCCGAAAGCCGGGGTCGATCTGGCGAAGTACAAAGATCCGCTTTCAGCGCCGTGGGACATCCAAGGCAAGGTCGCCAGCGTCATCCCTTTGCAGCGGTGGGCGCCATCGACGGTCAAGGCGGTCAACGCTATGGGCCTAGACGGCGGCGCGGCCGGCGCGAGCGACGCGCTGGGGACGAACCGCTACGGCTTCATCAACCCGCTCATCGACAAGATGGAGCAGACCCAGGCCGAGTCAGAAAAGGCAACCGGCCCGATCCGGAAGCGGATGCAGGATCAACTCGGCGAGGACATGGCGCGCGTCCACAAGGCCGCCGACAACGTTGAACCGGTAGACATCCAAAAATGGACAGTGCCCCCCCCAAAGAATGACCCGGTTGACGGGTTCGCCTCGATCGGGGCGATCTTCGCTGGCATAGCTTCAGCGTTCACACACACGCCTGCGATCAACGCGATGAACGGCATGGCCGCGGCGATCGAGGCCCGCAAGGAAGGCAACGAGACTGCCTACAAGCAGGCCTATCAGGCGTGGAAGGACAACACGGAACTCGCCATCAAACGGAATGAGGTGCAGTCCAAGGCGTTCACACAGGCTCTCGACCTGATGAATACCGACGTCGCCGCGGGTCACGCTGCGTTGGTGTCGGCGGCGTCGGTCTACGGGGACCAGCAAGCGCTCCTGGCCGCCGAGGGCGGCCTGTATGGCAAGGTCGCCGACGCGCAGGCCACCCGCGACCGGATGATGATGACGTGGGGCATCCAGATGAAGCGGCTGGAGGGCGGTGGCACTCCTGGGTCGCCCGGCTACATCACCAACCAACTCTTCAACCAGATCAAGCAAGAGCATCCGGAGATGTCGGATGGGGATGCTTGGGCAGAGGCCGAAAAGAGGCAGAAGGCCGCCGGGGCTCAGCCAACCGCATCCCATGCGAAAGAGGCAGACGCGGAGACGTTGGCCGCCGCCAAGTTCCGCGAGGTTAACGGCCGAGACCCTGACCCAAACAACCCTGACGACAAGACGCAACTGGCGAAGCTGCGTGCCGATCAGCGGTCGGGTGCGAGCGCCAAGCCTCTGACCGAAGAGAACGCAGAGATGCAGGCGCGGTTCTACCTGCGGACTGGCCAACTGCCGTCTGGCTTCGGCGGGCAGGCGGCGAAGAACCAAGTCACACAGCGTGCGGCCGAAATCGCCCAGCAAGAGGGTAAGTCGGTCGACGATTACCTGTCCGGCCGGGCATCGCTGCGGGCCGACACAGCTTCCCTCGCGGCCGTCACGAAGCAGAAGAACGCCGCGGAGGGCTACGAGCGCGGCGCGGTGAAGTCGCTCGACCTCATGCAGAGCCTGATCCCGAAGACGCCGGAGCCGCTCGACAATCAGACCCTGACGCGTTGGGCCAGGACCGGAGCCACCGAGTTCGGCGACGTGGACGTGCCGCAGTGGCAGGCCGCGCTGATCGTGGCGCTGGACCAGTACGCCAAGGTGATCTCGGGCGCGACCGGTGCGCAGGGATCGACCGATTCGGCGCGATATCTGGCGCTATCGCTGATCCCTGCCGGCGCGACATCGGCGCAGATCCCGAAGATCATCAACGTGCTGAAGAAAGACATGGACCTAAAGGTCCAGGGCTACGACACGCAGATCAACGACATCAGGCGAGGGATCGCCTATCCTGACCAGAACACGGCCACGCCAGTCACGAGCGGCACGACGCCTGCCAAGACTGAAGGCGCCATGCCGCCTGTGCCGCCGGCGCTGACCGGGAAGCCACTTCAGTGGAGCCCGTCGCTCAAGCAATGGCGGGATAAGTCTTCCGGCAAGGTCTACGACGCCGACGGAAACCCGGGTGGCTGATGGCAAACGATTGGATCGACGTTCCGTCAGCGACTGCTCCTGCGGCACCAAAAGTCGGCGGTGATACACCTGCTGGCGGCGGCGATTGGGTTGACGTTGCACCGGCAAAATCCACGAGCGTCGGTGGGCTGGCCGCAAGCGCCACGCGCGGCGTAGCGCCCTACGCGGCTGGCGCAGGCATTGGCGCAGGCATTGGCGCATTGGCAGGGGGAGTCGGAGCCATCCCCGGGGCGGCGGTCGGCGCTGGCGCCGTAGCCTTGGCTGACACAGCGATAGGCATCTGGAACCCGATAGCCGAGCGCCTAGGCTTGCCGCGCGCAGGAACTGCCCAGGAGGCTACCGACAAACTCTTGGATTTCGTCGGCGAGAAGCGGCCGGAGACCGGCATCGAGCGCGAGACAGAGGCTCTCACAGGAGGTGCCGCTGGCGCGTTGTCTGGGGCGGGCGCCGCACGGCAGGCCGCCCAGTCGCTGACCGGGACGGCAGGTGGGGTTGCAAAGCAACTGGCTGCCAGGCCGGTCGGCCAAGCCGTATCCGGCGCGTCCGGCGCCGTCGCGTCCCAGACCGCGGCTGAACTAGGGGCGGGGCAGACCACACAGCAGATCGCCGGCCTTATCGGCAGCGCCGCGCCCTACGGAGCGACAAGGCTGGCCACGGGTAGCGCATCCAAGATCAACGCCTCGGACAACGCCAAGCGCGCGATCGGCGCTGGGTTTGCCCTCCCGCCTGCGGAAGCATCCGAAGGGCACATCGGCGAGGTGAACCTGCCCAACATGGCAGCCGGCGAGGCCGGGAAGATCAAGCTTGGCCAACTCGCTGCGGCGAAGAACCAGCCACTGGTCAACCTCTATGCTCAAAAGGAACTTGGCGTCGACCCAGGGACGCCGCTCATGCCAGAGCAATTCAAGGCCGTCCGCTCGCGTGAGGGTCAGGTGTACAACGAGGTGACGCAAGCGGTTCCCGAAGTCGACCTCGCGCGCGATCCGACGTTTGTCGCAGAGGCCAAGAAGGTCGGGTCGCCGTCAGCCGAGACCGAGCGGCTATTTCCCAGCACCACGGAACCCCCCGGCGTCAAGGCGCTTCGGGAGGAGCTCGTTGCTCACGCAAGAGGCGATACAAAAGCGGTGATGAACTACATCGCCGACCTACGGTTTCGGGCGACCAAGAACTTCCAGACGCCGGGCAATGCGATGGCCCACCGAGAGGGCGCCGCTCAACGCGAGGCCGCCGGCGTGTTGGAAGACGCTATGGAGCGAAGTGTTCAGAACGCACCGAATTACTACCAGGAGAAGCTTGATCAAGCGATTGCCAAGCGCGCCGAAGCCACAGCAGACCTGAACTACGCACACCCGTCCACGGTGACGGCTGTCGGGGGCGAGATCGAGGGGGTTCGTAATCGTGTCGCGCAGGCAAACGCCGAGGTAAACCGATGGACAGCAGCGCTGAAGAACGCCGAGAACAAGAACGCCGAGAATCAGACGCTGGTCGATCGGTTCCGCGATGCACGCCGAAACATGGCGAAGTCTTACGACGTGGAAGCCGTGACGAACCCCAGCACGGGAGACGTGAGCGCAACCGGGCTCGGACGTCTGCTGAAGCAAGGCAAGCCTCTGACGGGAAACCTGAAGCTTATTGCCGACAGCGCGAACAGCTTCCAGAGGGCGTTCCAGAACCCCGCGGCATTCGGTGGGGTGGAGCCTCTCAGCGTTTTCGATGCCGCCGCCGCCGGTGGGATGGCGCTATCCGGACATCCCTTGGCCGCCGCCTCCGTGATCGCTAGGCCGTGGCTCCGGGGACGGGTTCTTTCTCCTGGCTACCAGCAACGCATGATCGCCCCCCCAGGAGAACCCTCGCCGCTGCCGATGCTGCTAAGTCCTGGGTTCTCGCCGAATCCTTACGACGCCCTCGGGATCAAGCCGCCATGAGCGCCCTGAAAGACCTGGAAGCCACGCTGATCCAACAGGCGAGCACCCTCCTGGCGAACTGCAAGCCGGAAGAGAAGCTCGACGTGTTCAAGGCGGTGTCGGCGTTCTTCCTCGGGCTCGACAAGCAGGCCGGCAAGGCGCCTCCGCCACCCAGCGGCAACAGCAAGTTCTCGGACATCAAGGCTCGCGCTCGCGCGGGCGAAATAGAGGGACACGCATAATGAGTGGAACCAGGCAACGCGGCTTCAACGTGGTCGAGCAGGCCGAGGTGCCGCCGCCGCCACCAGCCGCAGACGTGCAGCCCCCGGCCGCCTTCATGTTCCAGGCGCGCGCGATCGCGATGGGCCTCCAGGTGCTTAGCCAGAAGGCGCTGGTCGGCCTGTCAGCGCTGTTCACCGCGGCGCTGGTGGCCTCGGCGTGGCTGCTGTGGTGGAGCGTCCTGCCAAGCCCCACGACACCCCAACTGGTCGGTCTGGGTGGATATGCGGTGTTCGTGCTGCTAGTCGAGATCGTGCGTCGTAGGAGTGCCTGATGCCATTCGACTCCAGGGATGCCGTTTATATCCCCGCGGAGGATTTGACTCCGGGGATGAAGATCGCGCTGTACTCAAGTGTTTATCCGGATGCAGGTTGGTCCCTGGATACGACGCTGGGCGATATATTAGACTTCCTGTCGCCCCCCACGCTGGATCTAAATGTTCAGACTGTATATACTGGCGGGCGCGTTGATCTCACTAAATGTGCGATAGATGTGACGCAAACCGCCACCGGCAGTTCGGCGGGGCTGGACTGGATTCCGCTCAACAGCTTTACGATCAGCAGTGATACGCTGGACGTTAATCCGCCAGTTAACACCATTTACTCTTTCAACGCGCAAATTGATGTCGCGGTGCTGACCATCAACTCGGCAATCGTAGGCGCCCCGAAATTTACTGTTACCGCTTCGATATCCGGCACTGTCCTGACCCTATCGGCTCCGGTCACCGGAGGCACTGTTACCGCCGGGTTGACTGTCTTTTGGAACGCGGGCGCCAACAGCGGCACCATCCAAAGCGGCGGTGGTAGTGGTGGGACCACCTATAATCTCGACGCCAATTATGGAACCGTCACCTCTCAGTCCATGACGATGATCGGTCCGGCGCCTGGGAATCTGTTGTCATGGGACAGCGGCGATCCAGACAATCCGAACATTGCAACTATTGCTGGATATACATTAACGCCTAATCATTGGAACCTGACGGCGACTGCCGGCCCTGTTCCCAATATGCCCATGCAGATCGTCAAGAATGGCGGTCCTCAGCAGCAGGCCATCGGCTGGAATTTCAATCATTTTTATGGCGGCGGAAATGCGTCGGGGAACCGCACATCTATCCGCCTTCAGGTAACCCAGGCCGGGGCGATGCCGGCGGGGACCAACGGCACCCAAGGCATGATTATTGGCAATTCAGCCCGGTTCCCATTTGGCGGGACCGATCTGTGGGCTGGCGCCTGGGGCGGCGCGTTGGGGTTCGGGACTTATATGAACATGGTAAAGCCGGTCTTCACCCCGGTTGGCAGCCCAGGGGCGGTTAATTGGCGCGGCTTGGCTGCCTGCGAGTTTGATTACACCTGTGCGTCGGGCGCTCCGGATGATCCGGCCTATCCGCGGGCGAGCGTAGGCGCGTTTGGCGGGATCACCGTCAATCGCCTTGGCAACACCCAATGGAACACGCCAGTTTGGGAGGCCGATTTCGGCATCGCCGTGGGCCAGGGCGCCTCCTACGTCCGGGACGGCAGCGGGAACATTGTTCCTCCCAAGCTGGCGAGATTTGGCTATCGCTTTAGTGCTCCCCCAGGGGTTTGGCCTATTGATATGCTGGTCGGCCGCGGCATGGGGGCGGCTTTCGGCCTTCAGGTTTTCAACAACGACGGAACGCCTGGTCTCTATCCGAACAAAGGGCGGCATGGCATTGACTGGTATAACGTCGATTGGACTGGAACGCAGTTTAGGGGGCAGGGCTTCTCTATCGTTGGAAGCGGCGGTCCGTTCTCGATCCCCGGTGCTGTCCAGGTAGGTGGCGGCTATCTTTCTGCCAGTGCTACCACGATATCGCTCGATACGGCTGGCAGCATGTGCTCTGCGGCGGCTGTGTCGAATGGGGGAGCAGTCCTGTTCCCTGGCCTCCCGTTGATCCATGACGACACGGGTACCATCTGCATAGTCACTGCGGTTGATAATGCAGTGCGGCCAGGGTTTGGTGCTGCGACCGCGGTGTTTTTAATCGCGAACACTGGTCGCGCGGTTCAAAGCCAGATCCCGTCAAATCCAGTGACCTTCCGCGCGGCGACTGTGTGGTCTCAGCGCTACCCGGCGCCGGGGCCAACCAATCCGACGCTGACGCTGACGTGGACGCAGCCGACTATCCTTGCGTTACAGCCTGGTGGCGGCACTGTTCAGGTGGGGTCTGGCTGCATTGCTGCCAACGCTAGTGTGGCGACAGTGTTGGGGAGTGTCGGGCCTGTTGGTTCACATACGACGGTCCAGGAATGGATCGCGATCAAGAACGCCAGCGGGACGACCCGCTATATCCCAGCCTTTTGAGGAGCTAATTGTGGACCAAAACTTCGCCCCGCCTCCCCAGCAACGGCAGAAGGTCGACCCTGATCTTCCCCTCTCAGTGATCATTCCGGCGAAGGAGTGGGCAGTCATCTGTGGCGACATCCACGATGGCATCGAACGCCGGGCTAACTTGTTGAAAAACATCAACGAGCAGCTTGTCGCCCAAACAACCCAGCACGAGCCGGGATCAGGGGAGTTGCGCTAAATGCGAACGCTTGCGGTCCTGCTGTGCCTGTCTCTGGCGGCGCCTGCCGCGGCCCAGGTGCGCCAATCAGGATCGGTGTCCCCTGGCCACTCAACGTTCTGGGTGACATCTGGCATCGTCGGGGACGCGGGCACGTCTACCTCGCCAAACGGCCTGACAACGCTCGGTCTTACAGCGCCAGGCACCACCCCATTCTGCATCAACAACGGACCAACGACGGGGGCGTATTCCGCCCTGTGCCTCGGCATAAACCCCTCTGATGGCCACGCTACCATGACGGTAAACGCGTTCGGCGGCGCTACTCCACTCGGGTTGGATTTCAGCATGAACGGCAATCTCTCGTCGTTCAGCATCGGGGCGAACGGAGTTCCTAACATTGGTGCGGTCTCACTCAACCCGCTGATCGTTGGCACGCCGCCCAACAACATCCTGACGGTCGCGCCAGGGGCCACTAGCACCGCCCCGATAGCGTTCTCCCAGAGCGGAACGGGAGGCATGAGTTTCCCCGCACTAGATATCGGCAATGCCGGCTCGGTTGTCTGGACCGATGCCTCCTCTCCACGCGACGTGGATATCCATCAGCAGTGGACCGGAACGTCAACGCTATCCGGGTCCCTGATGTTGAACAGCGTCCTGACGCGGGATGCAATTTCTTATCCGACAACAAACCAGTACATATCTACCTTTGATGTCACGCAGCAGTTCGGCGGCACTTCCTCAACAGGGACGCATATCGCGTTGAATGTGCTTAGCCAGCAAACAGCAGCGACAGGCAACTTTGCGGCGGGCGGAGAATTCAACGCTGTCGGTGCTTTTCTGGGGTCCGTTGTTTCCTTTAATGAAGGGGGAACCAGCTTTAACAATGGCGGTCACAGTGGGACTTTGTTTGGATTCAACCCGGCGGTCACGATGAACAGTGGGGCAACGTTCTTCAGCGAGGCTTCTGCAAGCGAATTTAACCTAAACATTAAGTCTGGCGCATCAGTATTCGTGAAATACGGCGTTGGTATAGTCAAGGAAGCTACTGACGCGGTACAAGGCGCTTCTGGCCTGGACGCGGCGGTCAGCATGAGCGACCAGATCGGGGCGGTGCCCTGGTTCTATGGCGTGCAGTTCGGAAATGAGGGAGGCCAGTGGCCATTCGACACGAGTGCCGTGTTGATCGGATCGCGTCTTAACTCGCAGTTTGCCGCCGTTATTGGAGCCGCGAAATGGGACATTGATTTCCTATCCAACACGACCAGCAAGGGGTTAATCCAAGGCCCGAATTTCCATGTCAACTCTACGGGTATCACCCGCGTTGGGTTCGGCGCTTTGAAACCTGACTCGGCCGGCATGGTGATAACCGCGGACGGTCTACAAGCCGCCACTGCAACGATCGCGGCGGCAGGAACAGGCTACGGGGTCGGCTACGTTTACGATGTAAACGGCAACATCTGGCACATTGACAGCGTGAATGGCAGCGGCGGTATTACCGGCGTGACCATCTTCCAGGCTGTTCAGACAGCAACAGCGACCACACCAATTGCGATGGCGCCGATACCTTACAATTTAGGTGCAACCGGCGGATCTCTGACGGTGGCATATGCCTCGGGGACCACGATCAAAATACAACCCACGTCTGCCGGCGAGACGGTCGTGGGAGGAACGCAACTGCCAGCACTCAACGCCACAACCGGGTTCTTCCACTTTCCATTCACCAACGCGACCTCTGGCTCGGGCGGTATCCCGACCGGAACGCCGGCGAATATCTTCGGAAATGCCTGCGTATGGAATGACGTTACGTTCGTTCTGAACTGTTACAGTGCCAGCGCGGGGGCGTGGAAGCACGTTTCGTTCAGCGCCAGCGCCGGCTGATGAAACTTAGGAGCCTGAACTTGCGATACCTCATCCTGACAGCGCTGCTGTTTCCGACCGTTGCCACGGCGCAAACGGCTCCGAACGCGCAAGCTAGTCTCGCCGCCTCCCTGGCCAGCAATCTGTCAATGGCCGTCGCTGAAAACGAACAACTCAAAGCGGAGGTTGCGGAACTGAAGAAGAGGCTGGCTGAGGCGCCGCCGCAACCGCCTGTGAAAAAGGACTAACCCCATGAAACGCCACGCGCGCCTGCTATTCACGATCGCCGCACTCCTCGCTGGTACGAATGGCGCGCGGGCGGCGGATGCCAATATGTACCAGTTGAGCGGCACATCCTCGACTGGCGCCCCGCTATGGCAACCTGTCGGGCCGAGCAACCCGCTTTCTGTCAACGCAACTGTCAGTGTCAGTGCCAGTATCGCTGGGTTCACGCCGGCTGGAACGTACGCGTCCCTGACGGCAACGGGCTCGTCATCCGCCAGCACAGCGTTGCCGGCCGGAACGGTTGTGGCGTTCTACAACACTGGATCATCAGCGGTCAGTTGTGTTTTGGCATCCGGAACTGCAACCGCGACCGGCAGCAAGGAGGTCATTCAGCCTGGTGGATCGGCATACTTAACCGTCGGCGCCAATAACAATGCCGCCTGCATCGATCAGGCAGGGTCAGCCTCGAACCTCGTGGTGTTATCGGGAGGGGCGGGTCTGGGGGCCAATACCGCCGGTCTACCTCCGCCTGGTAGTGCCGTATCAGCGGTGTCAGTGCCGGTTGTGATCGCCTCAGACCAGGGGGCGGTGGCGACAAAGCCTGGCAGTTCTGCATCATCGGCCGATGCGTTGGCCGCGGTCATATCTAGCGCCGCGGAGAGCGGCCATGTGCTCAAGGCGAGCGCAGGCAACCTTTACGACGCCTATGTGACCGCTGGCGCTACGGCCGGGTTCCTAATGGTCTTCAATGCTACCTCCGCGCCCGCTGATGGTGCTGTTACTCCGCAGGACTGCCTTCAGGTGCCGGCGAACACGACGCAATCGTTGTTCACTGCTGGCACACCGCCTGAATCGTTTTCCACCGGCATCACGGCGGTGTTCAGCACCACGGGCTGCTTCACCAAGACGGCAAGTGCCACAGCCTTTTTCCACGGGAGGGTGAAGTGATGCGCTCGCTTCGTCTGGCCTTATCTCTGTGCCTGCTGTCGGGGGCAGCGCTGGCACAGGGCGCATTCAGCACGCAAGGTGCCGGCGGTGGTGGCGGCGGGTCTGTATCGGTCACCGCTGGCACCTCGAATGTCGTTGTAACGCCTTCCCCTGGTACTGGCACATTCACGATCGGCACTCAGGTTCCGACAAGCGCGCAATCGGGTTCTTACGCAGTCGTCGGGGCTGACAACACGAAAGTCATCATCGGCGCAGTCGCGACCACCATCGCGCAAGCAGGAACGGGGCTTTTCGTGGCCGGGTGGGGCGCCAGCATCGTTGGTGATTCTGGCGGCGCGACCGTCCTTACCCCGACCACCTCGACCATCGGTGGCCTCGCATCGCTTGCCCTCGCGGCCAATCAGTTCGCCAGCTTTGCGGTGGATGGCTCGAACTATGACGTGGCGCTCGGCATGCCTCCGTCGGGCACGCAGAACTTGGTGATCGCCACCCCCAACGGATCGACCGGCCAGCCGAAGCTGCGGGCGCTGGTAGGTGCGGATATCCCAGCCGCCAACCTTGCATCGAGCAGCAATGGTGGCGTCACGGGCAACCTTCCCGTTACCAACCTCAACAGCGGCACCAGCGCTTCGTCCTCTACATTCTGGCGCGGGGACGGATCGTGGGCAACGCCGTCTGGCGGCGGCAACGTCAGCAACGTGGGCACTCCGACAAACGGTCAGCTTGGGCAGTGGACCGGAGCCACAACCATCCAGGGCATCACGACGGGCACTGGCGTTGCTACCGCGTTGGGGGTGAATGTCGGCTCGGCCGGAGCATTCGTCACATTCAACGGAGCGCTTGGGACGCCCTCGTCGGGCACGCTCACAAGCGCGACCGGCCTGCCGATCTCCACGGGTGTCTCGGGATTAGGAACGGGTGTCGCAACCGCACTTGCCGTCAACACCGGTTCGGCCGGAGCGCCGGTCCTGTTCAACGGCGCAGGCGGAACGCCCTCGTCCATGACGGGCACGAACATCACCGGCATTCCGAACGCCGCGGTTGCTGCGGCGCCGCTGCCAACGCCGGGGACTAGCGCCACGCTTGTTGCGCCGAGATCCTACTACGTCTGCACTAGCACATGCTCCGTCACGCTGCCCACGCCAGCCGCAGGGTATGAGTTTTGTGTGCGGAACGACAACAACGTCTCCACCGTCATAACCTTTGTCGCCATCTCATCGGTGCAGTTCGAGAACACCAACTTCACCAGCTACAAGACCGCGAACACGTCCATCGTCTCGGGCGGCGCGGCTGGCGATAAGCTGTGCGTGATGGGGCGCGACTCGACGCACTACCTCGTTATGTCCTTCAACGGGACGTGGAGTTAGCGGGGGCATGCGTCTGGGCCTGCACTGGTTCTTGCTGTGGACGGTGCTGTTCGGTGCATCTGCCGACGCACAGATGATGCAGGCGATTGTCAATTCTCCCAATGGTTATAGAGGCCCCGGCGACATCGTTTCAGGCGCTACCGCATGGTACGGTCTACGAGCCTATAGCGCCGCCTACGCCGCTAGCCTGGGCAAAGCCATCAATCTGCGCCGTGCGTCCGACAGCGTGGCCTGTGATGTCCTGGTTGCGTCTACTGGCCGGTTGGGACTCACAAGCGCAACTTGTAACTCCTCGACGCAGGGAGGCATTACGCCTGCGGCATTCGCTGGAACCGACGCGACCGCGACGTGTTCTGCCACTGCCAGCACAACGCTCGCCTGCACTGGAGCGTCGTCCACGCCACACGCACTCGATCCGATCTCGGGGACTGGGATTACGCAACCGGCCTATATCGTCTCGTGCGGGACGTTCACCGGCGGTGCTGGCTCCTGCACGATGAACCTGGCGCAGACCGTGGCGTCCGTGACCGTGACGTTTCAGGTCGCGCTGTTTGTCGCCAAGGCTTACGATCAGAGTGGCGGAACGAATGATGCCGTACAGGCGACAACAGCAAATCAACCTCTATTTCTGTCCACATGCGTTGGCACATCAACGAATCTGCCGTGCCTGGTGTTTTACAATCTTCTCCAGGTCTTGCAGGCAACGATAACGAGTACGGCGTTTACGACGCTCACGTATTCATTTGTTGCGATACGAACGGGACAGTTCACTACCTTTGGCGGCATTGCGAATCTTGGTACGCAGACCGTGGTGGGTGGCTTTGGTAATGCCGCAAACACTGCGGTAATCTATGCTGGGACCGTGGTGACTTCGGCTGCTGCCGACAATGCTTGGCACGCAGTACAGGAGGCGTTTAACGGCGCTAGTTCCGTCATAAACGTGGACGGATCAAGCTCGACCGTAAACCCCGGAACTGTGTCGACCGGGCTAACGTCTTTGCAGTGGGGCGACACAACCACAGCGCCGACTGGCGCCTCCACCGAAATGGGCATGTGGGGCGCCGTTGTTTTCAACTCTACACAGATCAGCAATATGCACACGAACCAATCAGCGTACTGGGGGACTCCATGATGAAGGGGCTTTGCTTTTCGGCGCTCTTTTCTCTGACGCTTTGCGGAATGGCATGTTCGCAGGTTGTGGGTTCCAACCAAGGTATAATGTGGGGCATCAATGGGCATCCCGTGCAAGGCGGTCCCTACACAACGATCAGCTACGCAACACAGATGGCGGGGGTAAGCGCTGCTGGGATGAAAACCTACCGCATGGACCTATACGACGCTTCCCCCACGTCGCTGGCTGTCCTAACCAGCGTCCTGGCAGCCGCGACCACGGCAGGGATTATCGTGGTCCCCGATCTGATCCCCAACGTGCTGGCGGCTGGCACTGAGACAAACGCCTACACCCAGGGATATGCGATCGGACAGACCTATGCTGCTGCCTATCCAACCATCAGGGTCTGGGAACTGGGCAATGAATGGGAACTAGCCGTGGGGGCCGCTAACCCAGCATCTAACCCGGATGGCCACCTTATCTCCCAGTACGACCAAACCAAATATGCGCTGGCACGGGGGGCGTTGAGAGGCATGGCGGCAGGCATCAAGGCCGCGAACCATAGCGCCCTGGTGGCAATCGGAACCGCCGGGGTGTGCCATTACGGATTTACCGACGGTCTGTGGGCCGATGGAGTACGGTGGGATATCACCGTTGAGCATTGGTATTCCCTGGCGGGTGACATCACCAATATGGCCGGATTCTGCACCGCCGGCCCGATCAACAAAGCCGCCGTGCTCCATAGCCACTACGGTAAGCCCATCTGGATCACCGAGTTCAACGATAACGCCAATCCCGCGAACAAGACCGAGATGGCGGACAAGCTGGTATCAATGATGACACAGTGGAATGGCATTGCTACGACCTATGACATCGAGAGCGGCGTGATCTATGAACTTTACGATCAACCTGCGGCGCCTGTCGGTATCGAGCAGCACTTTGGCGTCGTATCCGCCAGTGGTACCATCAACGCTGCGGGAACTGCCGTAGTGGGCTACCTGTCGACGCACCCGAGCAAAGTGTATACCTCACGGCAAGCGAACTGATGGACCGCTTAATCCTCCCGCGCCGGAAGTTCCTACTCGCGGCTCCCGCGCTGGTCCTGCCTCATCGCCGTGCCGACGCTCAGATGATGCAGGCTATCGTCAACGGCAAAATCCCGGCAAGCGGGCCGCCCCCCGGCTGGAACCTGATCGCCAGCGTCCACAAGGACGGCAACGGTGTAGCGTCCTCCGCCATCAACACTACGTTCGCCAACCTGCTGGTCTGCAACGCTGCCGACTTCAATAACGGCGGGGTCTCGGCGCCCACTGACTCGTACGGGAACACTTGGGTCGGGCTGACCTCTTATGTGAATTTCCTCGTCGTCAACATCTATTACGTCGTGTCGCCTACCGTTGGAGCCGGTCACACCTTTACCCCGGTCAATGCAGGCAACGGCGGCATCACTGTCCATGCCTTCTCCGGGGCCAATGCGACGACGCCATACGAGGGGCATCAGAACGGGACCACGACCGATGGAACCGGCACCGTGCAGCCAGGGTCCGTCACGCCGGGCCAGAACAACACGCTCATTTACTCGGGCTATATGTCGAACGCCGGCTCTGTAGGGGCCACGATCAATTCAGGTTTCGCGTCTCCACCCCCCCAGTCGTCGGTCGGAACAACCTGGACCTCATCGGGATCGTATTTCGTTCAGGCGACGGCTGCGGCCATCAATCCAACATGGTCTTCGGCCGGCACGGCGAACATGCGGGCCAACATCGCGGTGTTCAAGACGTGATCTGGCGCATCCTCCTCGCCCTCTTTCTGCTCTGCGTGGCCAGGCCAGCCCTGGCTCAGACCACGTTCGGGTCCGACTGCAACAGCAATCTGACCATCAGCGGCGCGGGTCTCATCCTGACCGCGGATGCGAGCTCGACCTACCGCGTGTGCCGCGCCGACAATCCGAAGTTCAGCGGTAAGTGGTACTTCACCTACACCCCTAGCGTGCTCAACGCCGGGGTATTCATCGGCGTGGCGAGCGGGGCGACCCTCGTCCCGTATGGGGGCCTCGATCCCGCCACGTGCACGGGGTTCCAATTCAACACGCAAGGCTGCGGGAGCTACCAGACAACCGCCTCGGTCATCACCTCGGGCGGTGGCGGCATCTTCATGGTCGGGAACAACATCATCACCGGGACCGGCTCCTCAACGGTTGGGGTTCGGTCCGTTGTCGCTGTGGATCTTGACACCGACCCTCCGCAGTATTGGTTCACCCCAGATGCTAGCGGCACGAGCGGCTACAGCGGCGGCCCATTGTGGAACGGGTCGTCGTCGTCCTCGCCAGAGGTGCCTGGGACCGGACTGCCGACATCCGGGGGCACAGGCGCGCAGTTCATCCTCAAAGGACAGCTTCAAAACCCGGTTGCGGTGCTGGCGAACAGCGATGCCGTGACGTTCAGCTTTGCGGCATACGCCCCGATCACTACCCTCCTGCCTGATTACTCGCCGTGGAATACCAGCGGCGGTGGGCCGCCATCGCCCGGACCGCTGACGCCTATGAACTCCCAGATCAGCAACGCGCCAGGCTGGACATCCGGCACGCGCGCCGTGGGCTATAGGGTGAACGCCGGACCGGGGTGGAACGGGACCAGCTACACGAGCGGCAGCAAGCTATGCCTGTTCGCTGTGACAGTCGGGGGCACCACGGGGAGTGATCCCACGGTGTTCAACACGGCCTGTAACTCGGGCACACCCGCTGGGGTGGGCGGCATTCCGACGGGCTCCTGGGGCGGCGCTACGACTGTCACGGACGGCAGCGTGACTTGGGCGCTCCTGACGGTGGTCGATGAAGTCACCGCCACAGCGGCGCCTGCCGACACCAACACGCCGTGGGCGACCAGCACGCAATACCTGAATGGTGCCTACGTCCTGAACGGCGGGGTGGCCTACGTGCAAACCTCCCAGGCGTTGGACAAATGCACGTCGGCATCCTCGGGCAGCGGACCGACCGGTATCTCGTTCAATGGTGGCATCACCGATAACACATGCAGTTGGGCGTCACGCGCGACCATCGTCTACAGCTCGCACAACGCCATGCCGGGCCATCAGTTCACCTACAATGCCGGGGGCATCAATCCCGAGATTTCGATCTTCTACGACATCAACTTCAACCTGTGGTGGGGCGGCACGGGGGCGCCGAAGTATCAGGCCGGCCATGGCAACGAGAATGACCCGGTGACCGAGTTTGATATTACGGACCTATACGGCGAGGGGAACATGAACTGCTGGCACGGCCTCGCCAACAACATCCTGCCAAACCCCACGGCAGCGGTGCAGGGCCAGAGTTGTAACGGCCAGCCTTGGCTCATCCGCTATCGGCCAGCGCCCGGCGACGGTTTTGCCGATAACGCCCCGACAGGGCCTCTTGGGTACGGCGACTCGTCCAAGGGCGTCATGGTGTACTCGAATACCGCGGTCGGGGTTGGCATCAACCCGACAGGATCAGCCATGCTGATAGACAGCTTCGGGCTGGTCTTTCAGGGGTTGCAGGTCTTCTCCGTGAACGGGGCTGCGCTTGGTGGCAATATCAACGGCATCACGTCGGGGTGGACGGGGCACGTTGATAATATCTCCCTCGTCGGCAACATCTTATATGCCGGCGGTCAGAACGGCCCTGTATCCGGTGATGGTGGCACGCTCGCGATCAACAACGTGTTCGTCTACGCGGGCAGTGATCCGATCTGCTACGGGCTCTTCAGCAAGTTTGAGTCCACCGCCGCATTCAACACCTTCATAGGGCCGGGACTGGCAACCCCACAGTGTGCGGCCATCCTCGATCTTGCGGGGGCGTTCTACAACAGCGTCGCGATCCAGAAATACGACAATGCCATCTTCGGGTTCGGGATACCGTATGTCTATTCGGACAATACCTACAGCCACGGCGCTGTGGGGGCGAGCAACGTCACCGATGTGGCCGCCTCTTACACGGGCAGTTCCTTCACCTACAACGCTGTCAGCTACACGGGCACCCAGATGGTGGGCACCTCCGTAAACAGCGCCTCTGGTGCCGCCACGTTCGTTAATCCAACGGTTGGCGCCTCTCTCGATCTGCGGGTCAAGAATGCGTCCTCGCCGCTGTATGGCGCGGGCGTGACCTTCTCCAACAACGGCTCGACGCCGATCATTTCGCTTGCGCCGTGGCCGCCGACGGTGGACATTTACAACAATCTGCGCCCGACTGGCTCGCGGTTCGATGTTGGTTCCGAGCAATTCCAGCCGGGCGTTGTGCCCACTGTACTCAGGTTAAGGCTCAAACTTTGAAAGCGGGGCGACATACTCAAGGTGTGACTTGCGCCACAGACAGCGGTCTGGACATGGTGCATGAATGATGCACGAAAAGCCCAAACTTGGCTTCGTGCCGTTACCTCGCGCTCTGGGCAGGTTCGTGAATTTCCCGTCAACAAAGCGTCGCGATCGCGGGGGGCGGCGTAAGGAAATGATATTTTCGTCAGCGGCCTACAAGGCTCTGGAGGAGCGGATAGCCCGGCACGAAGATTGGTGCGAACGTCGAGAGGCCCTATGGGACACCCGGAGGGAAGAGGAAAGGCGTTACTCTGACGCCGCCCGGGATAAGCTAGGAGCCAAGATAGAGGGCTCCTCTGAGGCGCTCAGAGCGCTGGTCGAAGGCAATACCAAATCGCAGAACAAGCTGTTCCTGAGTATCTCAGGGACCATTATCCTCTTGCTCCTGACCGGCGGCGGCACTTTGGTGTATGCCGTCGTTACGATGCTTTCCCACGGGGGGAAATTGGGGGGCGGGTGATGCAGGACATAGTGGTGGTGGCGATCATCGGGGCTGTGCCGGGCACGCTGGCGGCAATCGTCGGTGTCGCCAGCATGGTAGTTTCCCTCCGAAATAGCCAGAGCATCTCTGTGGTGGCGAAAAATACGGACGGAATAAACGCTGCGTTCAACGAGCTGACCAGCAAAGAGGCGCACGCGCGTGGGATGCTGGATCAGTCCGCGGCGACTAATGCGGCAGGCATTCCGCCCGTCACTCCGCCAGCCGCCGATAACGTCACGGTTATAGGAGAGAACGTGACCGTAACTAAAAAGCCCATAAGGAGCGAATCATGATGCTCATCAATGCTTGGTGGCTCTTACCCACCGCGATCGTCGGCTTCGCCGCCGGCTGGTGGTGGCGCATCCATCGCGGACCTCCGCGTGACGACAAGGGGAAATTCACAGGCGCATGACCCACAACACTACCATCCTGCTGGTAGCGCTCGGTTCCAACGTCCTGACGTTCGCGGCCGGATTCGTGCTAGGGTGTCGCAGGGCGCGCGCTGGTTGGTGAGGGAAAGGAACGAGTCATGGGTCTGATAGTGCTTATTTTGGTCATCCTCTTTCTGTGCGGAGGCGGCGGTTATTACGGTTACAACCGCTTCGGCGCTGGCGGCGGCGGGATCAGCGTCGTCGGGATTCTCGTTGTCGTGCTGATCGTGTGGTTCCTGTTCGGCGGCGGCCTCGGCGGCGGCTGGAGGGGTTGATGAGCACTATCGACCTATCGCCCATCCTCACGCCGATCATCCAGATCGTCGGCATCGTCGTTGGTCTGTTGGTAACGGCCTACGTGCCAATCGCGCTTGCTGCGTTCCAGAAGCGCACAGGCATCCAACTCACAGACCAGCAGCGCGCGACAGTGCTCGGCGCCGTGCAGACCGCTGCGGGGACGCTCGAGACGAAGCTGGACCAGGGCGTCGTCAAGGTGGCGCAGATCAACGTCGGCGACAGTGCGGTGGCCGAGCAGGCGCAGAAGGCGATCAATGCCGTGCCCGATGCCATGAAGGCGCTCGGCATGACGCAGGACAGCGTGGCGCGGATAATCGTCGGCAAGGTGGACACTGCGGCGCACGGCGATCCGCCGGTGGTGCCGCTGACCAAAGCAACCCCCGTCGCCGGTGCGCTGCTGCCGCTGCCGCGTTCGATGACGCCATGACCCCAGCCGAGCGCTCCGCCGTCCGTCTCGTGATCGAGGCGATGCGCATGGTGCTCAAGGCGTCCTACCGAGAGGACGAGCGCGGCAAGACAGCGAACCGTGCGATGAAGAAACTGGACGACGCTGACGATCTGCTCAAACAAGGAGGGAAGTGATGCCGCGCTACCCCTGTCCGATTTGTGGAGACCCCAACGCCTTCCCGTTGTGGATCGACAGCGAGCCTCCTGCGACATGCGCGAACGATCCAGCTTGGCCGCGTCGGTCGCTTCACAGTATTTGCTCCGTCCAGATACAGCGCGCCAAGCAGGCGGCAGAACTGCGGCGCATTACGCCCGATGCCTTCGACGACAACGGCACGATGATACCGGGCCAGTCCGGGCGCGCATGGCACAACTGGATCAACGCCAATCCCGACAAGCCAGTTCTGATATGAACCACACAGGAGACCAACCATGAACCGCACCATCGCCATCGCCGCCACCCTCGCAGCCCTCGCCGGTTGCACGCCGCAGACTGCCACCGACGCCGTCGCGTGCGCCGCTGCGGTTCAGGTCGCGATCTCTACGCCGCCTGGCATGACTGATGCACAAAAGGGCGTAGCTGCCGGCCTCGCTGCTGCCAGCACTCCGGCTTGTGTTGGCCTGTCCGCCGATGCGGTGGCCGCGATGGGGCAACTCAAGACGGCGACCCCGAGTGTCGCAGCGGTCAAAGCCCCGAAGTCGTGACGGCCGCCACCAAGGCCTGATGGCCCGAGCCCACCTCGAAATAACCGGCGGCCTGATCCGCGTCGGCCCCGACGATTGGGCGTTCGGCAGCGCCGCAGTGGATTATGACTTCAGCGTGGATCTGGTCGGGACGGAGGGGATCGCGATCCTGAAAGGCCTGACCTACCGCGGCTTCATGCCCCAGCACGGGGCGGCGATCCGGAGTGTGCTGCGCGAGCATCGTTTCGAGTTCTACGGGCGCCATCGGCATGTCGGTGGGCGCCCTGCGGGGCTGAAGCTGTTCCGGCTGTAGCGTCGTCATAAGCCTCTGCCCGTGATCTCACCCATTGGATTTCAACCTAGACGCCACCATGCGGATCAACTGAGGCTCGCCCCCAAGGGTGCGCTCGGCCTCTCTCTCGGCCTTGCGCATCGCCTCGGACAGCTCACCGTCCACTTCCAGCACCGCCCACTTCTCGTCACGGAAGAAACTGAACTGCGTGTGCCAGGTCGTCACCGAGATGCGTTCCATGGCTTGAAGTCCAGGAGAACCTCCGGACGAAGCCAGTCCCACCGCCCCTCAAACTTGATGCAGCGGTCGTCAATGGTGAGCCACGCGGCGGGCTTCTCATGGGCGAAGTGGAAGTCGTCTAGGCTGACCGTCTCCCCGCCATTCCACTCCTCAGTGACCCACCTGTTGTGCTGAAACGCCAACCATCGCTCCATAGCTTCGGTGCCGTCTTTCGATCGGCTGCTGTAGATGACCAGCTTGAAGTGATGTCTGGCCTGCGCCGCCCATTTGAAGAACCCAGGTGTGGCCTCTCCGTAGATGACGCCGCCCTGCCACCCCTTCTCGTAGCTGTGGATCACGCCGTCGAAATCTATGCACAGTGTCGGTGTGAAGTCCGGCATCAGATCAGTTCCTTGTCCTTGGCCAACCACTCCGGCATGGCCATCGTCTTGTCGTCGACATCCCATTCACACTGGGATTTAGGCAGCCAGACCGTCCGGATACCGTCGTGGAACCGATAGGCTTTATCGGTCTCTCCCTGGACTTCGCCGGCGACGTCAACAAGGTCGGACTTCACGTCGCGGCCTTCAGTTCAGCCTTGTAGTCGAGGAACGCCTTCTGCAACTCGGCGATCAGCGCCGTCTTGCCTTCCTCGCGCCAGCGTGCCGCCACCCGGCCAAGCACAGGGTTGCGACCCAAGGTGTCCACTTCGTCCGCCGTCTTGGCGCTCTTCAGGCCAGACACCCACCGGTCCATCTCAACGCGGTCAGGATCGGCGCCCGGTTGATCTTCGGTCTCGGCCTTCGCTTCCTCTGCCGGCGGCGGAGCGGCTTCCTTCGCAGGTTCAGCGACCTTCGCCGGAGGCTTCAGCATCTCGGCCAAGTTCGGGGCCTGTATCTTCAGCGTGCCGGCCTGCTCGATCAGCGCCTTGATGGCCAACGGCCGCACCGACCCGGGGGCCAGTTTGACGACATCGGTGTTGGCGGCGATGAACGGCAGGTAGCCGCCGGCGGTCAGCGTCGCCACTTCATCGCGGAACATCACGAGCCACCCCTTCCAGCTATCTCGGGTGCCGGCCTTCGGCGCCTCGACCACGACAGGATCGGGTTCCTGCTGTTCCTCGGGCCGCCCGATGCCAGCTATGATGTCGCCTGCCGCTGGGCCGGTCGCCTTGGCATCGGCGATGCCGTCGGCGTTCTGCTCCATCAGGGCCTCACGGTTGCTGCTCTTTTCCCACCGCGCCTCAAGGGCGTTGGCGAACTTCACCGGATCGGTGAATGAGTCGTCACCGACAGCCTCGCCCCATTCGTCCAGCAGGAACGCCTCGAACTCCACCGGCACCGCCTCCGTGGCTGCGGCCTGCTGGGTGGGCTGCTTCTCTTCGACCGGTTGCGGCGCTTCAACCTTAGCGGTCTCAGCGGGCTTCTCAGCGGCCTTGGCGGAGGCATCCGTTTTCGCCTCGGTCTTCGGTGTGGACTCTGGTGGCGCCAGCCGCTTGCGCGCTTCGGCGAACGCCTCGGCAATCACCCCCTTGGCCTGATCCGGCGCCGCCTCCGTCGTCTTGACCACCACCGCCAGCGTAGCGAGTTCGTCAACGTCACGCAGCGTCGGGGCTTCCTTCAGCTTGCCGACCAGGAGGTTCATCCACTCCCAGGCGTTCTGCTCGCCGAACAGCGCGGCGGCCACCTTATCGAACCACGCATCGTCCCAGCCGTCCTTGGACTTCGGCCGCGCGGTGTACCAGGACTTCTCCGGCTTAGGCATCTGCCACACCGGCAGGGCCGCCTCCTCCTGCTCGATCTCAGCCGTGGCGAGGCCGCGCAGCACATCAGGGAACGCGGCATGCCATGCCCGGTGCCGCGCGCGCCACATGATCATGTCGCGAGGATACGAGGTGTGGACGTTCCCCAGCTTGGCGTGGGCGGCATCCGAGATGGAGAACCGGCCTTCGTGCGGCGACGGCCGGCCGCGGCGAATGACCACGCACACCGCCGTCAGCGCGGACCCCTCGCCCTCGAACGTCTCGCGCACATCGGCGACCAGACCAGTCCGCATGCAGAGCCCTGGCACCGCCTCGCCCCAGACCGACGGTCTGCCGTTGACCACGCAGATGCTTTCCAGCGAAGCCATAGGCGGCAGGCCGATCTCGGCGCCCTTCATCACCGCCACGATCGCGTCGTCCACCTTGCCGCGGTAGTCCTTCGGGCACAGGCCGGTCCGCGTCACGCGCTCGGCGAAGTTCTCCAACTCCTCGAACGTGGTGATCGCGAACGGCGACGGGCGGCTGACCCGCGCCTCGACCTGACGACTGGTCTCCTCAATGATCTTGGACAGCAGACCGGGCGATATTTCGGTGGCGGCCTGCGGCTCGCGGTTCAGCGATACAACCTTGTTGCTCTCGGTTTCACTCATTTGCGTAATCCCTCGGATTGTGGCCGTCGCGATAGCCTTCGGCGTAGGCGTCAGACAGCGGGACCGGCTCGACCGCGGCCCAACCGTTGCCAGTCATCTGCCAGATCGTCCCATCGTCACACAGCGCGTACAGGTCGCCGTCGTGGTTGTGCAGTTGGATCGGCTTGCGCATCAGATGCTCTTGACCTCCTTGATCACGCAGCCCTCGATCGCGCGCACCTTGTCGGACCGCACCGCCTGTCCGATCCGGGTGGTGGCGAACGCGAGGTAGTGGAGCGGCTCGCGACCCTCGACCACCGCCTTGGCGAGCGCCATCAGGTCTGACGCCGCCTCATCGAATTGCCAGGACGTGCGGAGCGATGTCGGCCCGCCGAACTCGCCCTGCACGCGCGAATGCTGCGCGGCGGGAGCCTCGGCCTTCTCAGCCATGCGCTCGGCCTGGCCCGCGAGACCGGCGGCCTGCTCAAGCTTCTCCGCGTCCATCTTCGCCGCCGCGGCATCGAGCGCGGCCTGGGCTTCGTCGGCCTTGCGCTGTGCCTCCGCGCGCGCCGCTGCCCGTGCCTTCTCCTCGCGGTCGATCAAGTAGGGTTCGAGCACTGCCTTGATCCGAGACCGATCGGCCTCAATCTGCTGGTTAAGTTTCGCGAAGAACGCGTCGACGGCACGACCGCCTGTCAGGAAAGGCTCTTTGGACTCGGTATGGCGGGCCTTGGACAGCTTCAGGAACGCAGCCATCGCGCCCTTCGGCCCAGCGAAGTCCGATGCCTTCCCGGCGATGTCGTCATTCGGTATCGACGGATACGTGGTCAGGAACCGCTCGACCCCAGCCCCGATCTCGGCCTGACGGGTGAACAGGTCTTTGCACGCGTCGGCGAGGAACTCAGTGACCTCCGCCGGCGTCATCGGCTTCGGCTGGTTGTGTCCAATCCCTGCTGGCTGATCCATTATATGAGGCTCCCTATCGGTATCGTGGCCATGTCGATCGGCTTGTCCGGGTTCGCCGCCGGGTGGCTAGGATCGTTGATCTTCGCGTGGCGCGATGCGGCCAAGCGCCAGTCGTATTGTTCCTTGGTGATCTCGCGACCGAACAGGAACACGGCGAGTAGCGGGTGCGAAAACGCGTTCACGCCCTCCATCAGACACTCGGCGTAAAGCTCCTCCGCCGACGTGCAGTCGTAGAGTTCGAGGCTTGGCACGCCATCGGTCGTCACCGCCCACCGCCCGCCGGCGTCCTGCGTCACATGCGCCGCAACCCACGGGTGGCGCGGGCTGCGACGGGTCTCGAAATAGCCCGTCCGTGCCCGCATGTTGGATTCAGGTCTGGACACGGGCGGCCTCCACGTTCCGATTGACAGTGCGTAACGGTGTGGTTAATAACCAACGAAGATTAATAAGGCAAGAGGTTTCGCGAATGCCGATCGCTGAAAAAATACGGCATGTGGTCGACAAAGCTGGCGGGTCAACGAAGCTGGCTTATGCCCTCGGCCTCCGTCCGCCAGCCATCTATGGGTGGACGCGCGTCCCCAGCCGCTTTGTGGATAAAGTGAGCGAACTGACCGGCATTCCCCCGCAGGAGTTGCGGCCGGACCTGTACCCGCCTCATTCATGAATGATCCCTCGGTCCAGCTCGGGCTCTGCCCATGCGGCGCACCGGGCGCCCTGTTCAGCCCCGGCCGTGACACGATCACCGGCCCTGGGGGCATCCTGGTAATGCGCGGCCAGCCAGCCCGCGCTACGTGCATTCCATGTTGGAACGCGCTGGCACACCCCGTCGCGCCTAGGTTACGCCCCATACCCGGTGTCCCTGGTTACTCAGCAGATTCGGACGGTAACATCGTGGGGCGCTATCAGCGCCCGATGGCCACCAAGCTAACCCCATCCGGGTATCCTTTCGTTACTGTGCGGGTCAACGGCAAAAAGTTCTGCAAGCCAGTTCACTGGTTTGTTTGCTTGGCGTGGCACGGAGCGAAGCCTTCGGCGCTCCACGAAGTGGCCCACCGCCAGCCGCCCAAGACCAATACACGCCCCGACAATTTGCGGTGGGCCACCAAGCAAGAAAACGTAGACGACTCAATTAAACAGAATCTGATGAGCCACGGCGAGGCGCATTTCTTTGCCAAGTTACGCGAGCAAGATGTGCGAGAGATCAGACGCCTGCGTGCTTCAGGCGTGACGCTTTCTTCCATCGGATCAATGTTCGGTGTCGCCGAGTCCACCGTCCACAAAATCGTTTATCGGAAAGCCTGGAGACACTTGGATGAAGGAGATACGCACATGGTTGAACGGGTGAGGTCGGCGACGACAGCGGTGAGCGCCGGGTATAACGGCCCTGACAAGCCTAAATTCAACGACGGCCTGGCCGAATACACGGAGGTAAGGTTTCAGCAGATGCGCTGGGCCGCCAAGGCATCGGCGTTCAAGGCGCGGTGGGAACGAAAAGGCGGCGCATTCGAGGACATCCAATACGGGTTTGCGCAGGGAAAGCTGACCCGCGAGGAGCGTGTTGCCAAAATCAGCGCTCGCGCTCGCGTCGACGGGTGGATGGGCACTGTCACGGTGCAGGACGACGGGCAGACCAGCTTTGCGGTCACATTCGATCAAGCCGCCCCGGATGAACTCGGCGCCGGGGGCGCCCCGCTCGGTAGCCGCCTGTCTTTGGCCCGTGCTCAAGCAGAAGGATATAACACGGGGCGCCACGGCGGCTCGTTGGCGGACTGTGAGTTCCCTGCCGAAAGCGAGGAAGCCCACATTTGGGCGGAGGGCTACGGCGATGGAATGCGCGATCGGGTCGAGAAGGAACCGAAGCCTCCCAGGGCCAACGGCGAGGCGAAGTCAGCCACTCAGGTCATGGCCGAACTCGCCGCATCCATGCCGGTAGACAGCGGCCGGGTGAAGCCGGAACGCAAGATGGCCGCGGCGAACGATGAGGCTGAGCCTGCGGTCGAGAGGCCGGCAAAGAGGGGCGCCAGGCAGAAGGCCGCGGAGGGCAACGGCGCTGTCGACTGAGGCGCCCTGCCTACTCTCGCTTGACGTGGCCCGTCGCACCGGCGTGGCGTGGGGGAGGATAACCGATCCGATCCCCACCACGCTGGTATGGCCGCTACCGCTGAAGGACAAGCTTGATCCGGTCGGCGCCCGCATGTCCGCGCTGGATAACACGCTGTCGCGGTTCCTTGATCTACTGACGGCACAGGGTATCGCTCCGCGCTGGTGCGTGATGGCCGAACCGTTCCAATCTAGAAACATGGGAGAGACAGAAAGCAGCTTCGGGCTGTCAGGTGTTGTGCGAGCTGAGTTGTGGCGACGGAAGATCCGTCTGATGCGCCAGCACGAGGGCACCGTCCGCAAGGAGACGCTGGGACGCGGCACGGCTCCCACCAAGGTTATGAAGGCGCTGGCCCAGCGCTGGTGCGATCTGCGTGGCATCGAGATATACGATGACAACTGCGCAGACAGCGCCGTCTTATGGGAATGGACAAGAAACGAATTGGTCAGGCAGCGGCGACTGTCGACCTAGGCGCGTGTGGCATTCCGCATCCGGGGTTGAAGGGTACTCAGATCATTGCTGGTTCGGCAGCCCGAACCGCAGGTGTCAACGTCACGTAGTGACCAGCGATCCCGCTATGGTAAAGCAGCGAGGCGTTGAGGTCTCCATAGGCGATCAGACAGGACGGCGCTCCAGCATTTGCTTCGGCTTTTAATCCGTTCGGTCGATGGAAGAATAGCCGGCCCTTGATAAACAGCACGCCTGACGCTCGACGCCAGACGGTCTCAAAGAACAATCCTGTCTCGGTGCGAGCAAAGATCAGCGCGATGCCATTTGCGTGCGATGCCATTCGTCGCATCCACGGCCCGACGATCGCAGGGCCGCCATAAGGAGGATTGAGCCACACCCGGCCAGTCCATGGCATCATCAGGCCATTCTCCTCACGCACGACATGCCGCGTTGCGGTAGGCCATGGACGAGGCTCAGGCGCCGCACAGGGATCGAGATCGAATGGGCCAAGTCGGTCAATAATGTCTGGGGGCGTCAACCACTCGTCGCTGTCCATCGCTGATGATTGGTGCGTGCCCATCCCATCGTGCGGCATTATTCGTCGTCTCCCTCAAATTGGCTGTCGATCTCGTTGATAAGCTCAGAGAGCGTGCCGGCGCAGCTCACGGTTTCGCCGTTCTCAAGCTGATGCAGCGCACGGTGCGCCACTTTGCTTAGTTCCACCAGCAAGTCTTGGACCTCATTCACCCGCCGCGCATGTTCATGATTAACATCACATCTCCCATCTAGCGCCGCCATCGCCTCCACGTCGCCGTGCTGCCAGCGAAACGCGGGATCGTCGGCGCGCATCGGTTCATTTGGGTCGTCAGTCATGCTCCACTCCAGCTCCGGGGTTGAGGGGTTAGGCCGCGCGGCGCTTCGGAAGCAGCGCGTCAAACGCGGCGCGCGCCCCCTCTGGCGTCGAGTGGCGGCTGACGATCCGGTTGCCGTGCAACACGCGGATGTCCGTCTCGGACTTGTGCTGGATGCTGTAGGTGAAGGCTGGCCGCCGGATCTTCTGTGCGTCCTGGTTGGTCATCGTCGCCTCCGAACTCGATGATTGACATTAAGGGCGTTTTGCTTACTGTGTCAACATCTTGTTGACAATCGACGACACATTTAATATGGTCATAGGCATGGCAAAGGATGAACGCATAGCCGTGCGGCTAGATACTGCCACAAAGCTCGCGCTGGCTAAAGCCGCCGCTGAGGACAAGCGATCGCTGTCGTCGATGGCAGAAAAGCTTATTTCCGAGGGACTCAAGAGCGGAAAGGGCAAACGGTGACTGTTTACATGGCGCATTGCGAGGAAGATGGTTCGGTGAAAATAGGCCACTCCCGACTGGTGCAAGCAGCATGACTGATTCCCAGACGACAATCCGACCATTCGGCTTTTGGCATGGGTTCGTCGCAGGCGGATTGGCTATGGGTTGGTTTGTTATCATCGCGCAGATCGCAGTTGAGAGGCTGGTGCCATGAAATCCGAAACCACGACTTGGCGCGATGCCAACACGATCACCGACTGGGAGTTCGGCCAGATCGGCAGGCTTTTATGTGACCAGGCCCCGCGCGATCTGGCACTCAAAATCGTCCGGCTTGAGGGACAGCTTGAAGTGGCGCGCGAGTTGGCAGAGACCGCATCTCCTAGACTTATCAATGTTTGGAATGAACTGCGCCGAGCGTCAGATTTTGAGGGCGCTGTGATGGTGGCGCCGGATGGTGCTGTCTATCGGATCGTGAAGGCTCGATGGGAGAAGGTAAGCAACGATGCCCACCCCTGAAACCACCGAGGCCATTGAACGAAGAGCGCGCGACATTTGTGAGCAATTCGGCTGTGAGCCCGATGCAGTTCTCGCGATCAATCCTAGCAACGACGGCGCAACGTCGGCGGACATCGCAGTACCGGCCTGGCTGCACTTCAGAGAACAGGCAGAAAGGGAACTTGCAGATGAACGATAGTAAAACCCAAACCACGCTCGCGAATGAGTGGCCTCGGTCACCTAGAATGGCTTGGCGGTGGCCGTGATGGCGGCCCCTTTGGCCTTCCCGGCGTTGCCTGCCGTTCTGTTCTTCTGGGGCGGTATTCTAGTTTTCCTTGTAGGCTCAGTTGTGACAGTGGCCTTGCTGACGCGCGAACGGCGTGGCTTGGTTCAAGGGGAGCGAAAATCAATGCTGGGTCCTAAGACGACAGGCGCATCCACTGCTCCGTGGGAAGACGACCCAATACGGATGATTACGATCGAGCAGGTGACAGCGCCAGACGGTACCGTCGGGTGGTTGTGGGCCGCCTTTGGCGAGGATCGGTGCCTCGTCCAGGGTGTGATGCCGACGCTATCGCAGTGCGTCGATGGCATGCGCCAGTTCTTGCGTGACGAAGGAGTTGCGCCATGAAAGACAGCACATCGATTTCCCCAACGACCGCTCTGGAAGTCGAGTACTTCCACACGCTCCCCGGCGTTGGTCCTGCAAACGTCATGTGGCGCGACCGATGGCCGATGCGAGGCGGAACATTCCCGCAAGCGCACCCGGTCGGCGGCACGTCACTGCGCGATGGGTCCATGCAGTTCGGCACCTCGGACCAAATGGCAGCCTTCCGCGCCAAGGGTTACTGGGCGAGTTGTTTCCCGGAAGGCGACGGGATGATCGTCCAGACAGACCGTGCCGCCGGCAGCGTTGTCGACGACCTCAAGGAGTGCTTCGGATGGCGAGTGAAGATCAAACGCGCGTAAACCAAACCACGCCAACTCCTGAGCAGCGAACAGCCTTCGCGCAAGAGATAGCCGAGGACATTGCCGACGAGATGCTGTGCCCTGATGCGCCCCCGTGCTGTGATGACTGCGCATGCTGGAGGGAGGCTGCGGAGGCTGTAAGCGATGACTAGCAAACCACCACAGACGACACGCTCCCATGCCGCGTGACGAGGCACCGCCGTTCGGCATAGGCGCTCCGTTGCCGCCAGCGAATCTGGACGCGGAGATGGGTCTGTTAGGCGGCCTCCTGGCTCGCAACGATGAGTTGCACCGCATTGGCGCTGTGCTGGACGCCGAAGCGTTCTACGACCCCGCCAACGGTAAGCTGTTCACGCTGATAGCTGAAGAGATTCGTGCTGGTCGGCGCTGCGACGCGGTGACGCTGAAGGTGCGGCTACAGAACAGCGGGATGCTGGATGAGGTCGGCGGCACGGCCTACCTGTCGAAGCTTCTCGCCTCGATGGTGGCCCCTGGTCTGACGCCAGAATACGCGAGCGCGGTCCGCGACGCATGGCTGCGTCGGCGGCTGGCGGAAGCGGCGGCCGACCTGCACCATTTGGCTCATGGCGCCGATCCTGAGAAGGACGGCGAGGCAGTTCTGAGTGAAACGCTGGCGTCGTTGAGCGGCTTGGCGGCGGCGTCGGGATCAGCGCTGCATGGCGTTATGTCGATCGGAGACGCCGCCAGACGCGCGATCGAGGGCTACGAGGCGGTCCACCGGGGCGATCCTTCACCGGCCCTGCTGTCTGGATTCGCTCCGGTCGACAACGCGCTTGGCGGCTTCATGCCGGGTCATCTCGTGATCCTCGGCGGTCGCTCGCGTATGGGGAAAACGGCCTTGGCACAGCAGCTATCCGAGGGCGTGGCGGGGCGCCTCGCCGCCTCTGGCGGGTATGTGCTGATGTTCTCGCAGGAGATGCCATCGGTGGAGCTTGGCGGGCGCGCTGTGGCCGCTGCTACGGGGTTCGATGCCAACACGCTTGGCCGCGGCGAGTTCGGGCTGCACACGGCGGAAGGACTGATCGCGGCACAGAAGCACCTTGACGGGGTCCCCCTGCTGATTTGCGACACGAGCGGCTTGACCGCCGACGAACTGGTCCTAACCACGCAATCGCTGAAGGCGCGCTATCCGATCCGGCTGGTGGTCATCGACCACTTGCAGAAGATGCGGCTGGGGAAGAACGCTGACCGCCTCGGGACGGCCTACGCGATCGGGCAGACCACCTCGGCGCTGAAAGACGCGGCGAAGCGGCTGAACGTCGCTGTGCTGCTCCTGGCCCAACTTGGGCGCGAGGTGGATCGGCGACCTGATCCACGGCCGATGCTGTCCGACCTGGCCTATGCTGGCGAGGCGGACGCGGACACGGTGGCGTTGCTGTGGCGTCCGGAGCTTTACCATCCGGCATCGGCGCCGGAGCACAGCGGGAAAGAAACCGAGGAATCTTGGTCTAAGAGGGTCGATGCGTGGAACCGGCGGCGTGATGAGATACGCGGGAAAGCGGAAGTCGTGATCGCTAAGAGAAGAGGCGGATCGGAAAGCACGGTGACCTTGGCATTCTCGGGCGCCACGAGTTCCTTTTCGGTTCCAGGCATCCAATACGGCAATCAGCCCGACGATCGCGGGCAGTGGTGGGAGGACGCAGCACAGTGAACCAGCCCGACTTACTGAAAGGCATTGCTGACCCGCACCAGAGCAGGCTGCATCCCGAGGATGCAAAGTTCGCAATTGGCAACGGCAGCGATGGCAAGCACTACTGGATCACCCCGCCGGAATTGTTTGCCGAGTTGCACGCAGAGTTCTCATTCACTTTCGACCCTTGTCCGTGGCCGGTTCCACATGGTTTTGATGGCCTGACGTGCGAATGGGGTGAATCGAACTACGTTAACCCGCCATTTGGCTCGATCATGCATCAGGGAAAGAAGAAAGGTCCGACAGCTTGGGTACGCAAAGCGATTGCTGAGCAGCAGGCCGGCAAGCGTGTCGTGCTGGTCTATCCGGTGGACAAGTGGGTGCTCATGCTTCTGAAGGCCGGCGCCCGGGTTCGCAACCTTGGCGACGTGCGCTGGCTGGCGACTGAAGATGGAACGGCCGGCAAAGGGACGGGGCGGCATATCGCATGCTTCGTGTTGGAACCCGAGGACGCAGCACAGTGACGACCAGGATACTCCAGGGCGACTGCCGCGACGTTCTGGCCACGCTGCCGGATGCGTCTGTGCAGTGTTGCGTTACATCGCCCCCGTACTACGGATTACGAGATTACGGCGTTGTAGGTCAGATCGGGCTTGAACAGTCGCCCGCCGAATACGTGGCGCAGATGGTAGAAGTGTTCCGCGAGGTGCGTCGCGTGCTGCGCGATGATGGGACGGTTTGGCTCAACCTGGGGTCAAGCTACGCGAGGGACGAAAAGAAAGGCCAACATAAGCCGGGCGACAGCGGGAAGCAGAACTACATTATTGAGCGCGGGGGCGGCCGTGCTGCGGGAGGTATGAAGCTGAGCGACGCTTCCGATGGAAAGAATCCCATCCCGTCTCGGCAGTCGAAGCGTGCTCCTGCATGTGGCAACGGTGGCACAATACCTCCAGGTTCGCCCGCTGCTGATTGTGTTTGTTTCGGTCTATGTGATGAATCCCAAGACGGCTTTCGCTGCCATCGTGCTGGCATCGCTGACACTGACCAACTTCCTGCACCAGCTTTTTTGCAGCACGAGCCGATAGACCATGATACCGGGCTTCAGGGTTTCGCTGGAGCATTTCCCTCCGCTTGTCCTCCCTTCGCTCAGGCGTCCACCAATCCTTCATCGTCCGCGAATGGTCGGGCCTCTGCCGTCCCACCAGCCACGGTTTCGGCTTCGCCGATAGTGCCTCCGACAGCTTTTTTCGAGTCTCATCGCTCCGCACATATGTCGGCTTGCACTGACGACAAAGCTCTGCATGGCGTGACTTCGGACGCCAGCACTGCGGACATGGCACCTTCTTCCACGGCATGTAACTGCGGCTCCTGCGGGGTGTGTTGGGCTTATTCAGCTATACCGTCCCTTCGGTTCAAAGCCAAGGATTTGGTGCAGATTCCGCAATTGGTTGCGTTTGCCATGCAGGCTGACGGCTGGTGGTTACGGCAGGACAACATCTGGGCCAAGCGCAATTGCATGCCTGAGTCCGTGAAAGATCGGACGACGCGTGCCCATGAGTACGTTTTCATGCTGACAAAAGCCGAACGCTACTTCTACGACGCGGTGGCGATCGAGGAAGATGGCGAGATCGCGGCCGGCACCCGTGCGGCGAAGGGCAGTGTCGAACGCGCTGAACATGCCAACGGGCGCCCTCCCGAATATGCCGTCTACACGGGCAAACGCAACAAGCGCTCGGTCTGGTGGATGGCGACGCAGCCGTTTCGTGACGCCCATTTTGCAGTTTTCCCCCCCGAACTCCCAGAAATCTGCATCAAGGCCGGGACTAGTGAGCGTGGCTGCTGCGCGGCGTGTGGAGCGTCTTGGGTGCGGCAGACCGAGAAACGCGACACGGGGCGCGTCCAGAAGATGGCGGACGGCTGGGACACTGGCCCAGGTGGCCACGGCACCATCCACCGCGCTGGCCGTGAGAAAGGCGCCGCTGGCGTTCCGGTGACGGCAGACGTCACGGTGGGTTGGCTTCCCTCCTGCGGCTGCGATGCTGGCGAGCCGGTCCCTTCCACAGTGCTCGATCCCTTCGCTGGCGCCTTCACCACCGCGCTCGTTGCCGATCGCCTGGGGCGCGACTGCATCGGGATCGAATTGAACGAAACTTACTGCGAAATGGCGCGGCGCCGGATCGAGAAAGACGCGGGCATGTTCGCCCAGGTAGCAGCGCAGTGAAACGCTTTACTCACGATCCGAGTGTGTTCGACGTGACCTCGATGGACGCGGCGCGGCAGATCATCCTGACGCCGGAGGACTCGACCACTGACGCGCGTTGGGAGACCGAGACGCCGTATCTCGTGGACCTGATCGAGACCCAAGTCGGCGTCGGGTCGCGATCGGTGGTGCTCGATTACGGTTGCGGCATCGGGCGTATGGCCAAGGCGCTGATCAACCGGTTCGGGTGCACCGTGATCGGCATTGAGCCGAGTTCGAGCATGGCGACGCTGGCCACGCGGTACGTCGGCATGGAGAAGTTCTCCGTCGCGCAGGTCTACGAGACGCGTGAACCTTACGCCGACCTCGCCATATCGATCTGGGCGCTTCAGCACATGCCGAACGTCACCGGCGACGTGGTTCGCATTGTGCGGGCGCTGAAGCCGGGCGGGCACCTGTTCATCGCCAATCTGCATCACCGCGCCATACCGACGGTGGAGAGCGGCTGGGTGGATGATGGCATTGACGTGTTCGGTCTGTTGGCCTCGACGCTGGCCTTCGTGGCCGGCGGCCCGCTTGATCCGGCGCGCACAACGGAGCGCGTCGCGGCTGTGTCGGCCTGGGCGGTATATCGTCGTGACTGAGACGTTTTTGGATTGCCTGCCGCTGATCTGCGGTTCTTAAATGCGAACGGCCCCGGAGGATTCCGAGGCCGCTGCATACCGGGGTGGCTGGCGAAAGCCCCCGATGAACCGTGTTACCGGGTTCATCTGGTATTCCGTCGCCTCCCCGTTCGTCAAGCGTAAGTCTGATGAAAGGGAAAACTGTGCCGAAAAGCACGCAACTTTGCCTGTCTGGGGGCGAAAACCAGCCTCCGGACCACGATTCAGCCCGCCAATACGCCCAAAGCACGCTGTCCGGGGCGCTGTTCTCGCCCGAGGAGCGCAATCTGGCGGCTGCATACCTCGCCGTTACCTCAAAAGCGGTCGCCATACCCGAGGTGACGCGCGAGGAGTTCCATGCTTGGTATCGGGAATACCCCCGCAAGAAGGCGCCTGACGCGGCGTTCAAGGCGTATCGCTCCGCCCGCAAGGCGGCATCGGCCGGTCAACTCCTGACCGCGCTCCGCGGCTACCGCTGGTCGAGTGACGATCCGAAGTTCCTGCCTTACCCCGCGACCTGGCTGAATGCCGGCGCTTGGCGGGAGAACCGCGAGGACGAACCCGTGAAGAAGTCGCAGGCGGACATCTGGTCGCAGGCGGCACGCGATGTGCTCGACCCGATGCCGGACGTGTGGGGCGGCTCAACGATCGATGGGGAGGTGTCCCATGTCTAACGAGATCACGCCGCATCGCAAGCCGATGCTTCCGGTCACGGTCAACCCTGATGTCGGTGACTCGTCGGGCCTGTGGTGGGCCATAGAACGCAGCGAGCGCCCGCACGCCGACATCGGGCGTCCAAAGGAGTTCCACCCGATCGTGCAGGAGGAGGCCAGGGAGAAGATGGCCGATTTGGAGCCTCTATGCGTCGCGGCCGGGCCGGATCTGGTCACGCTATGGGCCACACCGCTGATGGCAGGGCTGTCGAAGGACACGTCGCCGGATGCCGCTGTGGCACGGATGCGGCTGGTCGTTCTGGCTCTGCAAGACTTGGCGGCCGGCGCGTTTACGGTGTCCGCTCAGGCTCATGTGGCCAAGACGGCGCACTTCACCCCGATGCCGGCCGATCTGTATGAGGCTCTGGCCAAGCAGTCGATCGAGCTACGCCAGCGGCAGGCGACGTTGCGCTACATCGTGGAGTGCCCGAGCGACCGGCCGGTGCGGGGGATCGCGTCATGAGCCGGCGCGACCCGAAACATCTGGCGTGGGTTCGCCTGCAACCGTGCTGCGTGCCTGGGTGCTCGCGGCCGCAAGTGGAGGCGCACCACGTCAGGACCGCAGCCAACAGCGGCACTGGCCTGAAACCGCCGGATACCGCCACCGTTCCGCTGTGCGCCGTTCATCACCTCCAAGGCCATTCGATAGGCTGGCGGACGTTTCAGGACAGCCACGGCGTGGACCTGATGGCGATAGCCCGAGAGTGTGCCGCTCAGAGCGGGTGGGAAATGCCATGAGCACCTCACTGGACCGGGCGCACACCAGCGCCGAATACCAGCGGTTGCGGGCGCAGATCCAGCACGCGAAGCACGTCAAGGCCGCACCTCCAGATGTGCCCTATCTGCCGAACTGGACGCCGATCGCCAAACTGACGCGACTCGCTCCGCCGAATCGGTGGGAGCCGATCACGGGCGCACCGCTGATGTTGCAGGACGCCACTCGGATGCGCGACCGAGGCCTGCTGCTGATGAGCAACCGACGCGAGGGCGAATCCACCCTGATCGTCGTGAAAACCCCAACACATCCGAGGCGGCCATGAGCGCGTGGCGGTTCCGGGATGAGTGGCTCAAGCTACGGGCTAACGGCGTCACTATGCGGAAGATTGCCACGTGCTATCGGGTTTCTCCACAGCGCGTCCACCAAATTACCGGCAATATGGGGCCGGTTCGCAAGGTTGTGTCTGAGCCGGGCAAGAGACCGCCCTGGACCTTTCCCGGGCCAGAGCTGATCCGACTCGCCCACGAAGCCCGAGACGAGATCAGGGCGAACTGGCGCTAGCCTGGGCCGAAGCCACCTTTTTGGCGG
>Ga0265338_10000577_pt1 | contig 64591 bp, 59 predicted proteins | sample 42126metaG_FD_193579 | JGI IMG/M metagenome (GOLD analysis project Ga0265338, IMG submission 193579) | Rhizosphere microbial communities from Carex aquatilis grown in University of Washington, Seatle, WA, United States - 4-21-26 metaG | ecosystem: Host-associated > Plants > Roots > Rhizosphere...
TCCGCGCTGGGTTAGCAGATCACCCAGCGCGGCGACGTGGCAGCGGTCCGGGCCATCGTGGCGCAGGAGTTCGACGCGCGGGTATCGGCTGAGCACGCGGCCCGGGTGGCGCCCACGGTGGTTGCCCTGCGGGCCAAGGCCGCCGAGGTGGTGGACGCCGAGATCGCCCGGCTCGCGAGCCGGCTGAACACACTGGACGCCCGCGCGCATGACGAGGTCGCGCGGGCCATGCGCCGGGTGGTGGACAAGCTGTTGCACTCGCCAACTGTGCGGGTCAAGGAACTGGCCGGGTCGCCGGGCGGCGACTCCTACGAGACCGCGCTGCGGGTCCTGTTCGACCTGGACCCGGCCGCGGTCGAGGCGGTGACCCGCGCGGACGTAGGCCTGGTGCATCCCGCCGCGCTGGACGGCTCCCCGGCTGGCTCTCCTGACGGGCTGGAGGAGGCCCGGTGAGCGCCCGTGTGCTCCGGCTCGGTACCCGCAAGAGCCCGATGGCCATGGCCCAGTCCGGCCGGGTGGCGAGCCTTATTACCGAGCGGACCGGGATCAGCGTCGAACTGGTGGGGCTGACCACGTTCGGCGATGTCACGCGGGCGGAACTGGCCCAGATCTGCGGTACCGGGGTGTTCGTCAGCGCCCTGCGGGAGAGCCTGCTGGCCGGTGAGGTCGACTTCGCCGTCCACTCGCTCAAGGACCTGCCCGTCGGCCCCATGCCCGGCATTGTGCTCGCCGCGGTCCCGCCCCGGGAAGACCCCAGGGACGCGCTGGTGGGGCGGGAGGGCGCGAAGCTGGCGGATCTGCCACCCGGCGCGCGGATCGGCACCGGCTCGCCGCGCCGGGCCGCCCAGTTGCTGTTGCTGCGCCCGGATATCCGCCCGGTTGCGGTTCGCGGGAACGCCGGAACCCGCCTGGGCAAGGTGCAGTCCGGTGAGCTCGACGCCGTGCTGCTGGCTTACGCGGGGCTGGCCCGGATCGGCCGGCTCGACGTGGTTACCCAGGTGTTCGAGCCCGACGAGATGATGCCTGCTCCCGGCCAGGGGGCGCTCGCCGCCGAGTGCCTGGACCGGGATCCGGATCTGCTGCAGCTGCTGGCCTGCATGGATGACCCGGCGAGCCGTGCGGCCGTGATCGCGGAACGGAGTGTGCTCGCCGCGCTTCAGGCGGGGTGCAGCGCCCCGGTGGGCGCGTATGCTGCCGGAACGGAGATGCTGCAGTTGAGAGCGGTTGTCGCGGAAGCCGGCGGGGGATCGGCGGTGCGGGCGAGCGCGGGCGCCCCGGCGAGCGAGGCGGACCGCCTGGGCGGCCAGGTCGCAGCGGAACTCCTGCGCCGAGGCGCAGGGAAGTACATGGCGATGTCTTCGGAAGATATGAGCGGCGGGGACGATACACGGTGAGTCTGGGATCAACAACGAAGAAGCCCGCGGCGGCGCAGACCTCCCCGGCGGCGCAGCCGCCGGGGAAGGCCGGCCGGACCGCAGCAGCAAAGTCGGGCCTCGTTGCCTTCGTGGGCGCGGGACCCGGGAATGAAGGGCTGCTGACGATCCGCGCCGCGGAGCTTCTCGCCCAGGCGGATCTCGTCGTGGGCAGCCCGGAGCTGACCGGCCGGCTGCATCACCTGCTGGGCGCCGAGGCGGTGGTCTCGGACTCGACCGGCCCCGAGCAGGACCCGCGGATGCTGGTGCGGGCGGCGAAGGCGGGTCAGTTGGTGGTCCGGCTGTACGAGGGCGATCCGTTCATTTTCGGCCGGGCGGCCAGCGATGTCGCGGCCTGCATGAAGGCGGGAGCCCGCTACGAGGTCGTGCCCGGTGTGCCTGCGGCCACCGCCGTGCCCGCCTATGCGGGCATCCCGCTGACTTCCGATACGAGTGCTGATGTGCGGATCGTGCACGCATCCGACGTCGGCCGGCTGTCGGCGGACGTTGCGCCATCGGGCAGCCTGGTGATCCTCGGCGTGGAAGCAGGCCCGGTCGATCTCGCCAAGCTGCTGGTCGCGGCAGGCTGGCCGGATACCACGCCGTTCACCATCACCTGGAACGGCACCACCACCGATCAGCTGACTGTCGCCTGCGCGCTCGGGTCGGTGTCGGCGGACCTCAAGGCAGCCGGCGTCAGCCTGCTCATGGAGCAGGGGCCCGCCGTGGGCGTGGTGGGGGCGGCCGCCGCGGCGCACCGTGACCTTTCCTGGTTCGAGACGAAACCGCTGTTCGGCTGGCGGGTGCTGGTGCCCCGGACCAAGGAGCAGGCAGCTTCGGTTTCGGAGCGGCTGCAGGCCCACGGCGCGGTGCCGGAAGAGGTACCGACGATCGCGGTCGAGCCGCCGCGTACCCCGCAGCAGATGGAGCGTGCGGTCAAGGGCCTGGTCACCGGGCGGTACCAATGGGTTGCTTTCACCTCGGTCAACGCGGTCCGCGCCGTGCGCGAGAAGCTTGAGGAGTACGGCCTGGACGCCCGCGCGTTCGCCGGGGTCAAGGTCGCCGCGGTGGGCGAGCAGACCGCGGGGGCCCTGCGCGACTTCGGCATCAAGCCGGACCTGATTCCCGAGGGGGAGCAGTCGGGCGAGGGCCTGGCCGAGGTCTGGCCGCCCTACGATGACGTGCTCGACCCGATCAACCGGGTGCTGCTGCCCCGGGCCGATATCGCGACGGAGACGCTGGTCGCCAGGCTCACCGATCTCGGCTGGGAGGCTGAGGACGTGACCGCGTACCGGACGGTCCGGGCCGCGCCACCACCCGCGCCCATTCGCGAGGCGATCAAGGGCGGCGGATTCGACGCGGTCCTGTTCACCTCGTCATCCACCGTGCGGAACCTGATCGGCATCGCGGGGAAGCCGCACGCGGTCACGGTGATCGCCGTGATCGGGCCGCAGACCGCGCGGACCGCGGCCGAGTTCGGGCTGCGGGTGGACGTGACAGCACCGAAACCTTCGGCGACGGCGCTGGTAGACGCGCTGGCCGAGTACGGGGCGGGCATCCGTGACGCGGCAATCGCCGCGGGCGAGCCCGTGCGAAAGCCGAGCGAGCGCCGCCGCGGGGCCCGGCGCCGCTTGCGATGACCCGCAAGGAGGCTCAGTGACCGCGCAGTACCCCGCAGCCCAGTATCTCGGAGCCCAGTACCCCGCATCGCGGCCCCGCAGGCTGCGCCGCACCCCCGCGATGCGCCGCCTGGTCGCGCAGACCAGCGTCCAGCCGTCCGATCTGGTGCTGCCCCTCTTCGTCAAGGAGGGGATCAGCGAGCCGCAACCGGTGTCATCCATGCCGGGCGTGGTCCAGCACACCAGGGACAGCCTGCGCAAAGCTGCCGCTGAGGCGGTGGATGCCGGCGTGGGGGGCCTCATGCTGTTCGGTGTCCCCGCGGCTAAGGACGCGCGCGGCTCGGCGGCCGACGACCCGGCCGGGATTCTCGCGCTGGCGCTGCGTGATCTGTCCGCCGAGGTGGGCGGCGCCACAGTGCTCATGGCGGACCTGTGCCTGGACGAATACACCGATCACGGCCACTGTGGCCTGCTCACCGACTCAGGTGAGGTGGACAACGACGCGACCCTGGAGCGGTACGGGTCGATCGCGGTCGCCCAGGCGGCGGCGGGAGCTCATGTGGTGGCGCCCAGCGGCATGATGGACGGGCAGGTCGCCGCGATCCGGGCCGCCCTCGACGGCAGCGGCCACGATGAGGTGGCGATCTGCGCCTACTCGGCGAAATACGCCTCGGCCTTCTACGGGCCGTTCCGTGAGGCGGCCGAGTGCGCGCCCCGGTTCGGTGACCGGGCGTCCTACCAGCAGGATCCGCAGTCTGGTGATGCGCTGCGGGAGGTGCTTCTCGACCTGGCCGAGGGCGCTGACATCGTGATGGTCAAGCCCGCCCTCCCGTACCTGGACATCGTGCATCAGGTCGCCGCCGCCGTGCCGGTGCCGGTGGCCGCGTATCAGGTCAGTGGCGAGTACGCGATGGCCGAGGCCGCGGCGGCCAACGGCTGGCTGGACCGGGACCGGGTGATCATGGAAACACTGACCGCGATCCGCCGGGCCGGCGCGAGCATCATCCTCACGTACTGGGCCGCCGAGGCGGCCCGCCGCCTGGGCTAAGGGGCGTCCGCACGCCGCCATGTCGCCTCGGGGACAGGGTTACCTGCCCGTCTCTGTTATGCAACGTGTAGGCCTCACCTGGGGGGGCGGCCTGCGGGGCAGGCCGGTCACCGGGCATCATCGGTCGAGAGGGACCTGGCGGGAGAGGAGCAGATGGTCGCACCGGTGCTGCGTCGGAGCCGACGCAGGGACGCAGGGAAGCTGGCCGCTGCCGCCGTCAGGTACGCGGCGATGGGCTGGCCGGTCTGCGCGGGCGCCCATGCGATGGCCGACAATGCTGGCCCGTCAGCCGCGCAGCGCAGCCGGTCCTTCCTTTCCTCCGCATCTCCGCGCGACCGGGGCACCGGCCGGGCCTGCTCCTGCGACCGGGTGGGCTGCCCCGCGCCGGGCGCACATCCCGTCTCGGCGGCCTGGCAGATCGAGGCCACCTGCGATCCGGTCGAAGCCGGACGGTACTGGCTGGAACGGCCGGACGCGAACGTGATCCTGGCCACCGGGCGGGTCTTCGATGTACTGGATGTCCCCGCCGAAGCCGGGACCGTCGCACTGCGGATGATGCTGCGGGCCGGAATCACCCCCGGGCCGGTCGCGGCGGGCGTGGGTGGCCGGGCGCTCTTCTTCGTCACGACCCGTGGCGCCCCACAGGACGAGGGTGAATGGTGGTCGTGTCAGCTGGACTGCGAGCCGGAGAACGTGGCGCAGGTGGTGAGCCTCCGCTGGCACTGCCGGAACAGCTACGTGGTTGCCCCGCCATCCAAGGACGCCACCGCCGGTGCCCGCTGGCTCCGGCCGCCGGTCGCTGACCCGCTGCCCGACCCCGTGCGCATGCTGGAGTTCCTGGCCGACGCCTGCGACGAGGTGAGCGGGTGAGCAGGGCGGTGCGATCGGGCGAGCTCTTCAGCCGCGCCACCGCCGTCATGCCGGGCGGGGTCAACTCCCCGGTGCGCGCGTTCGGCGCGGTCGGCGGGGTGCCGGTCTTCATGGCATCGGGCCAAGGTCCCTACCTGACCGACGTGGACGGCCGGCGGTTCGTGGACCTGGTCTGCTCATGGGGGCCGATGATCCTGGGGCACGCCCACCCGGAGGTAACGGAGGCGGTGACGCAGGCGGCCGCCAGGGGAACGTCATTCGGCACCGCCACCCCAGGTGAGGTCGAACTCGCCGAGGAGATCGTGGCCCGGACCCCGGTGGAGAAGGTCCGCCTGGTCAGCTCCGGCACCGAGGCGACGATGTCGGCCGTGCGGCTGGCCCGGGCATTCACCGGACGCCGGATCGTGGTGAAGTTCGCCGGCTGCTACCACGGCCATGTGGACGCGTTGCTGGCCGCAGCCGGGTCAGGCGTCGCCACTTTCGCGCTCCCTGACTCGCCGGGGGTCACCGGAGCGTCGGCGGCGGACACGGTCGTGCTCCCGTACAACGACGCCCTGGCGGTCCGCCAGGCCTTCGTGGACCACGGCTCGCGTATCGCCTGCCTGATCACCGAAGCATGCCCGGCCAACATGGGTGTGGTGCCGCCGACCGGCAGCTTCAACGAGATGCTGGCCGAACTCTGCCGCGAGAACGGCGCCTTGCTGGTCATGGACGAGGTGCTCACCGGATTCCGGGTCACCGCCGCCGGCTGGTACGGCCGGGAGGGCGTAGCTGGCGACCTGACGACGTTCGGGAAGGTCATGGGCGGCGGGCTGCCTGCCGCGGCGTTCGGCGGCCGGGCCGAGATCATGGACAGGCTGGCCCCCACCGGCCCGGTCTACCAGGCAGGCACCCTGTCAGGTAACCCGCTCGCCACCGCAGCGGGGCTGGCGACGCTGCGAGCCTGCACGCCGGAGGTCTACTCCCGGCTCGACGAGGTCGCCGACACCATCGCCAAGCTGGCGGCGGACGCGCTGACCGCCAGCGGGGTGCCCTTCCGGCTGCAGCAGGCGGGCAACCTGTTCTCCGTGTTCCTCGGCAACGACCAGGCGGTACGCGACTTCGGTGAGGCCCGCGGCCAGTCCGGCGTCGCCTACTCCGCGTTTTTCCACGCCATGCTGGACGGCGGCGTCTACCTGCCGCCGTCGCCCTACGAAGCCTGGTTCGTGTCCGGTGCGCACGACGACGAGGCAGTGGAACGGATCGCCGGCGCACTGCCCCGGGCCGCGCACTCCGCAGCGGTCGCACTCGGCTGACCCAGGTCCGCGAGCACCCAGTTCGTGGGCGCTAGGTGCAGGCCGGCAGGCCGACGGCAGCGGGCGTCCACGAACTGCGGCGCCGCCGTGACCAGCCCCGGCCGGGTTCCAGTCCGTGGACGACAACCGCTGGGCCCGTAACACATTCCGTCCATGGACTCGGGTGGCTAGCCCACCGCGATGCAGATGATGCCGGCGGCGATCGTCGCTGCGGCGGTGAGGCGGCGGGCCAGGCTGCCCTCGCCGAGCAGCCTGCGGCCGAGCAGCACGCCGAGCAGGACGCTGACCTCGCGGGCCGGAGCGACCGCGCTGACCGCGGTGAAGCTCAGCGCGATGAGCACCAGGATGTAGGCCAGCGGCGACAGCACGGCCGCGCCGAGAACCTGACGCCGGTAGCTGGCCCACACCCGGGCTGTCCGGCCCCGGTCGCGCAGCGCGAACGGCGCGATGGTCAGGACCATCACCGGCAGGGAAGCGTATCCCTGGACCAGCGGCGGGACGTTGAGCGTGCTGACCGCATACTTGTCCCACAGCGTGTAAGCCGCGATGAACAGGCCGGTGATCAAGGCGAACATGATCGCCTTGGCGGTCACCGCCGTGGCCGGGGTCGTGTCGGCGGTAGCCCCTGTGCTGGTGACCGTGCTGGTGGCGGCCGTGCTGGTAGTTGCTGTCCTGGCGGTGGGCGTGCTGGTGGCGGGCGTGCCAGTGGCCGCCACCTCGGTCCCGGTTGCCTTGCGGCCCAGGCCAAGGCCTGGGCCTGGGCCTGGGCCGCCGGATGCCGGGATGCCGAGGATGACCAGGCCGCCGACGATAAGCAGGATCCCGGCCAGCCCGGCCGGGCCGGGACGCTCGCCGAGCAGGGTGATCCCGGCCAGGGCGGCCAGCAAGGCGCCGGTGCCGCGGCCGACCGGGTAGACCAGGGACAGGTCACCCAGCCGGTAACCGGTCTGCAGGAACAGGAAGTAGCCCGTTTGGAGCAGGCCGGTTCCGGCCATGAAGACCCAGGCCAGCGCGGTCAGGTGCGGTGGGCTCGCGATCACGGTCGCGGCCAGCACCGGGAGGTAGCCGACGGTGGCCACAGCGGACATCAGCCAGACGAAGGAGGCGGCGCCGGACACTGACGCCTGCTTGCTGAACAGGTTCCAGCTGGCATGCGCGATGGCGGCGACGAAGATCAGGAGGAGGGCGGTGGCATTCAGGGAGCGGCTCCAGGCTCGGGCCCTCGCGGGCACGACGGGTAGAGCCCTCGAGGTTTCTGTCCCGTGAGGTGTGGGCTCCCGGCGACGACGGCCCGGCCGTTGCCCGGGCGCCTGGCGCCGCTTGGTCCAGACCGCCCGGCCCTGATTGTGGTCGTCGGGAGCAGGCCAGGCGCGGAACCCTAGGCGCAACCACGCGCTACCCGCAGTTTACCTTGCCGCCCACCGCCGTTAACGGTCGCTGAAGGTGACCGGCGTGCGTGGCCTGGTGTCCACGGTGAGGTGGAAGACGTCCGGCCGGGCGTAGTGGCCCACCGGGTCGAACTCGCGCCGCGCCGCCGCCACGTTCTCCGGGTCGATCTCGGCGAACAGGATCTCCTCGTGGTCAGACACCGGGCCGGCGATCACCTGTCCGCCGGGCGCGACGATGGCGCTATGTCCCCGGCTCATCCAGTCGCCGGATTCCTGGTACAAGTCGCCCCGCAGGTCCTCGGGCACGTGGCCGCCGTGCAGCAGCGGCGCCACACCGATCACGTACACCCGGCCCTCCTTCGCGATGTGCTGCAGCGTCGCCACCCACGTCTCGCTGTTGTCCCAGGTCGGAGCCAGGTAGATGTCCACGCCGCGGGCATACATGGCGGCCCTGGCCAGCGGCATGTAGTTCTCCCAGCAGATCAGGCCGCCGATGACGCCGAAAGGTGCCCGGACAACGTCGAGGGTTGACCCGTCACCCATTCCCCAGATGGTCCGCTCGCCACCGGTGGGCATCAACTTCCGGTGCCGGCCCGCGAGCGCGCCGTCCGGGGCGAAGTACAGCAGCGTGTTGTACAGCGTCCCGCCGTCGATCTCGTTCACCCCGATGGCGAGGTAGACCCCGGCCTCCGCGGCCGCCGCGCCCAGTTGCTGCGTCGCCGCCGATGGGACCGCGACGGCGGCCGCGTTCAGCCGCCGCAGGAACGCGTCGTCATGCCAGGCCGGCGTGCGCCACACCCAATCGGGATAGCCCGGAACGAATGCCTCGGGGAACACGACCAGCCGGGCTCCCTCGGCGGCCGCCTTGATCGTCAGCGAGCATGCCTTGTCCAGCGTGGCGTCGCGGTTCAGGAAGTCCGGGGACGCCTGAACCGCCGCCACGATCGCCTTGTCCATGCCTGCCACCGGTCTCAACGGGTTCCCGCGCCGACCAGCAGGCGGCACGGCCCGGCGAAGCCGCCGGGACCCTGGAATGCCGCCAGCCCCCCGGCGACCTCGGCCCAGGCGGCCTCGCGCTCGGCGGGGGCCAGGCCGGACAGCATCTGGTGCAGCGCGCCGAACGACTCCCGCTCGAAGCGCAGGCAGTCCGCGGCGGCCGGCAGCCGGAGCGGCGCGTCCACCTCGCGGACCTCCACATCGCTGAACCCAGCCGCGGCAAGTTCGCCGGCCAGCACCCCGGGGGCGCCCAGGCTGAACGGTCCGGGCTGGCCGGGCAGCGGCGCCCCGAGGCCAGCCCGGCGCCGGATGATGGAGACCGGCACGGAGAAGAATCCGTTGTCCCCGGCGCCGGCGTAGACCACGACCGACACCCGCCCCCCCGGGCGCAGCGCACCGCGCATGCCAGCCAGGGCGCGGGCCCGGTCAGGGAAGTAGATCAGCCCGAGCCGGCTGATGACCGCGTCGAAATGCCCCGGCTGTACGTCGAGGTCCTCGCCATCCATGGCCCTGGCCGTCGCGTTCGCCAGCCCGGCTTCGGCAAAGCGGCGCTCCGCATAGGCCATGATCTGGGCCGACAGGTCGGTCGCGAGCACCCGGCCGGCCGGCCCGACGCGCCGGGCCGCGGCGAGGCTCTGCCCACCAGCGCCGGCCGCCACGTCGAGAACCCGGGAGCCCAGGCCGATCCGGGCCAGGTCGAACATCGTGGCGGTGGCCTCGCCGAGCCACTCCTCAAGCGTGGGTCCCCACGCGTCCCATGCCGCGGCCGCGGTATCCCACTGCTGCTGCGTGGTTTGCTTGTAGACCGCCGCGTCGAACTGCTGTCTCGTGGTCATCAGGACCACCTCCTTGGGCTAGACCTCCTGAATCCAGCCGTAGAGGTCCCGGCGCTCGACCGAGTCGAGCAGTGCTGGGTGGTCGCTCGCCATGTGCGCCCGGATGTTGTCGACGACCTCGTCGTCGGTGGCGCCACTGGCCACGAACCCGCACTCACAGTTGATCACCTTCGCCATTGCCGGGACTCCTTTCGGCTGCACAATCAGTAGGGCATTACTCCATTGGGGGGAGGTTGGCGAAACCTTGGCGGACCCACGCGTCCGGATGCAGGTCTGCGGCCGCATCTGTGTCGAGATCGACGGTGAGCGGCGCGAGAGCCAGCTACCCGGGCCGCAGGGGCGACGGTTGCTCGCGTACCTCACGCTACGCCGGCTGGATGCCGTCAGCCGGGAGGACGTGCTGGGCGCCGTGTGGGGAGACAACCTCCCGCCGGTCCCGGAGGCAGCGCTGGCCCCGCTGCTGTCACGATTGCGGCGGGCGCTGGCCCCGGTACGTCTCGACGGAGTCCGGCTGCACCCTCCGGCGGATGCCTGGATCGACCTGGAAGCGGCCCGTGCGGCGATCCACCGGGCCGAATCCGCTCTGGCGCTCGATGAGTGGGGCCGGGCCTGGGGCGCCGCGCAGATCACCTTGTTCACGGCGCGCCGCGGCTTCCTGCCCGGTGAGGATCTGCCGTGGATCGGCGATGTCCGGCGCGAGCTCGACGACCTGCATACGCGCGCCCTGGAGGCCTACGCGCAGGCCGCCCTGCGCATGGCCGGGACGGAACTCGCCACCGCCGAGCGCGCCGCGCGGGAGCTGATCGCCCGCGCTCCCTTCCGGGAGAGCGGGCACCGTGTGCTCATGGCCGCCCTGGCCGCGCGGGGCAACACCGCCGAAGCGATGCGCGTCTACGACGACCTGGTCCGCCTGCTCGGCGATGAGCTCGGCATCGTGCCCAGCCCGCCGACCCGGGACCTGCACGCCAGGCTGCTGCGCTCAGGCACGGCCGGGTGACCCGCGCTGCGCCGCGGCGACGCCCAGATAGGCTGGGCCGGTCATGACTGAGAATCCCGGAGGCCCGCGGGGAGCGTCCCCCGGCGACGCCGCCACGGGGAGTGCCGCGGAACCCGCCAGCACCAGCACGGTCGTCCACCTGCTCCGGCACGGGGAGGTGCACAACCCGCAGGGGGTCCTCTACGGCCGCATTCCGGGTTTCCACCTCTCCGAGGACGGCCGCCTGATGGCCAAGGCGGCAGCGGGCTTCCTGGCTGGCCGGGACGTGGTGGCGCTGCTGTCCTCACCGCTGGACCGCGCGATGGAGACCGCCGCTCCGCTGTCCGCGCAGTTCGGCCTGGACGTGGTCGTGGACGAACGGCTCATCGAGCCCACGAACCACTTTGAAGGGACCATGTTCGGCCCGGGATCCGGCGTGCTCAGCAACCCAGCCCACTGGCGGTATCTCTACAACCCCTTCCGCCCCTCGTGGGGTGAGCCGTACGGCAGCATCGTGGCCCGGATGCTCGACGTGATGGCCGCCGCGGCCCGCACCGCGCGCGGCCACGAGGCGGTCTGCGTCAGCCATCAGCTGCCTATCTGGACCGCCCGCCGGGCCGCGGAAGGCAAGCCGCTCTGGCACAATCCGGCGCGCCGCCAGTGCGCGCTGGCCAGCGTGACCAGCTTCACCTACACCGGCGACACCATCACTGGCGTCAGCTATGCCGAGCCCGCCGGCGGCGGCCGCCCGCAAGTGAGCGGTGCCTAGCCGCACGCAAGGAGCACGTCCGGGGCCGGCCCGCTGTGCGGCGGCGCGACCGGGTCCGGCACAATGGTGCGCGACTACTGCCTGTAGGAGATTCCTTCCGTGTCCCGTCTGCCGGGTTCCGCGCGTCCCGCACGGCGCGCGCGCCGGGTCCGCCTGTGCCCGGGGCGGCCCGCCGTCGTCGTGGCGGCGGCCGTGGCCGGCATGATGGCGGTGGCCGGCTGCGCCGGCGGGTCCATCGCGAGCAGCACCCCCGCCAGCAACGGCCAGAGCTTCGTGTCCGGGAACAGCGGGACAACCGTGTTCAAGGCGGGCGCCGGGCCGGTCGCGCCCGCCGTCACCGGCACGGCCCTCGGCGGAGGCAAGCTCACCTTGGCCGCCTACCGCGGGCATGTGGTGGTCATGAACTTCTGGGGCTCGTGGTGTTCCCCCTGCCGCGCGGAGGCCCCCGCCCTGGCCCAGCTGGCCCGCAAGTTCCGTGCCTCAGGCGTGCGGTTCCTGGGCGTGGACATCCGGGACAGCCCGGCCACCGCGAAAGCATTCACCCGCGACTTCCGCATCGAATACCCCAGCCTTAACGATCCCGGTGACGAGATCGCCCTTGATTTCCGGAGCACGGTGCCGCCGGCCGGGATCCCGACCACACTGGTTATCGCGCCCAACGGCCGGGTGAGCGCGCGGGTGATCGGCGAGGCCACGTACAACGGCCTCAAGGATCTGATCACCAGGGCGGCGCAGCCCTCATGACGAAACCCAGGGACCGCGGGTGATGACCCGATGACCGGACTGCGGGCCCCCTCCGGGGCCAAGCATCCGGACGGCCCCGCCGCGCAGCGGCAGGAACAGGCGGCCGCGCAGCGGTCCGAGGAGCCTGCCACGGCCGCCGGCGAGCGGACGGGAGCGGCTGGGCCGGGTCCGTTTGGGGCAATGGGCTGGATGCGCTGGGCATGGCGCCAGCTCACGTCCATGCGGACCGCCCTGGTGCTGCTGTTCCTGCTCGCCGTGGCGAGCGTGCCCGGATCGGTGCTGCCACAGCAGGGGATCGACCCGCAAGCGGTGCAGCAGTACTACCTCTCGCATCCCTCGCTGGCCCCGCTGATGGCCAGGCTGTGGCTGTTCAATGTGTTCGCCGCGCCCTGGTTTGCGGCGATCTACCTGCTGCTCTTCCTCTCCCTCGCCGGATGCGTGGTGCCGCGGACCTTCCGGCTGGCCCGCTCGGCGCGGGCGCTGCCGCCGCCCGCCCCGCGCAACCTGGCCAGGCTGCCGAACTCGGCCCAGCATCAGACCCTGCTAGCGCCCGGCGACGCTCTCGACGGGGCCGCCGCGCTGCTGGCGGCGCGCAGATTCCGGCTGCGCACCGGCGACGGCTGGCTGTCGGCGGAGAAGGGTTACCGCCGGGAGGTCGGCAACCTGCTCTTCCACCTCGCGTTGCTGGCGATCCTTGGTGCGGTGGCCCTCGGCGGGCTGTTCGGCTACAAGGCGGACCGGCTGCTGGTCGCGGGAAGCTCCTTCGCCAACACGGCCACCGCGCTGGATGAGTTCCACCCCGGGCGGGCGGTGTCCGCCGCGGACCTGCAGCCGTTCAGCATCATCCTCAACCGCTTCGCCGCCTCGTACGTGACCTCGGGCAAGCTGCGCGGCCAGCCGTCCGCGTTCGACGCGTACATCAGCTACTCAGCGGAGCCCGGCTCACCGACGCACCCCTACGACCTGCGGGTCAACCATCCGCTGAATGTGGACGGGACGAAGGTGTACCTGATCGGGCACGGGTACGCCCCGGTCTTCAAGGTCACGGACGGGACCGGGCAGGTGGTCTTCGACCAGGCGGTCCCGTTCATCGCGGTCGAGCAGTCCGGCCTCACCTCCGAGGGCGTCGTCAAGGTGCCCGATGCTCGCCCCCAGCAGCTTGGATTTGAGGGGGTGTTCCTGCCCACCGCGGTGGATGCCGGCGGCACTCTTGAGTCCGCCTTTCCCGCGGCGGACGACCCGAGAGTGAGCCTGGTCGCCTACGCGGGCAATCTGGGCATGGACAGCGGGCCGCCGCAGTCGGTGTATGACCTGGACACGACCGGCCTGCGGAGACTGGCGGTGCCGCTGCAGGCGCTGGCGCCCGGCCAGTCGATGAAGCTGCCGGGCGGGGCCGGGACGCTGACCTTCACCGGCTACCGGCAATGGATCAGCCTGGCCATCACCTACGACCCCGGGCAGGTGCCCGCCCTGCTGGCCGGGATGGCGGCACTGGCCGGGCTGCTGCTGTCCCTCTTCGTCCGGCGCCGCCGGATGTTCGTGCGCGCCTATCCGGGCGCTGACGGCGGCACCGTGGTCGAGGTGGCCGGGCTCGTCCGCACCGATGCCGGGGGCGGGTTCGACGATGAGTTCGACCAGTTGGCCGCGGCGCTCAGATCGGCGCACGGCGTCCCGGCGGGGCCTGCCGCCCCGGCCCCTGCGCCGCCTGCGGCGGGGGCCCCTGCGGCGCCTGCGGCGGGCCTGCCGGAGGCGCCTGCTGCCGGTGCCCCGGCCGTTGCTGGTGCGCCTGCGGCGGACGATTCAGCACGGGCCGATACCCATGATCCATCCCCCACCGAGACAGAAGGGGAGTGAGGCTCGTGCCTGTCAACCTTGGCCTGGCCCAGCTGAGCAACCACTTTCTGATCTGCACCGTCGTCCTGTACTCACTGGCGTTGCTCGGCTACGCCGGGGACTTCGCTTTCGGGCGGCACCCGTCGAAGGCAGTAACCCCGGCCGCCAAGAATCCTGAGCCGGTCGCGGCCGAGGTGCCGGGACTGGTGACGGCCGGCGTGCCCGCCGCCGCGGCTGACGCTGCGGGCCCAGGGTCCGGGCTGGCTGCGGGGCCGGCCGCGGTCGATGCGGGGTGGGGCGGTCCCGGCGCGGACGCGCCGGGGTCACGCTCCGGCCCGGGCCGTGGCTCCTGGGTGCCGGCCGGGCCCTGGGTCCGGGTCGCCCTGGCGCTGAACATCCTGGGGCTGGTCGCGCACCTGATCGGGGTACTGACCCGCGGGATCGCCGTGCACCGGGTCCCCTGGGGGGACATGTACGAGTTCGTCACCGCGGTCACCTGCGTGGCGGTCGTCTTCTTCCTGGCCATGATGATCCGCTACCGGGCCTACTACCTGGGCCTGTTCGTGATGGCCCCGGTGCTGCTCGCGCTCGGGCTCGCCGAGACCGTCATCTACACCCCGGCCGGCCCGCTGGTCCCGGCGCTGCATTCCTACTGGCTCGCGATCCACGTGACCGCGATGACCCTGGCGACCGGGACTTTCGTGGTGGGGGCCGCCCTCGCCGTGGTGTACCTGCTGGTGAACCGATCCGCCCGCCGGGTCGCCGATGGGCGGCAGCCCGCCGCGGTCGGCATCTTCCGGCTGCTGCCGGCACCGGAGGTCATCGACCGTTTCGCCTACCGGACCGTGATGTTCGCCTTCCCGATCTGGACGTTCGGCATCATGGCCGGAGCGATCTGGGCGGACGAGGCCTGGGGCCGGTACTGGGGCTGGGACCCCACCGAGACATGGGCCTTTATCACCTGGGTGGTGTACGCCTGCTTCCTGCATGCCCGCGCCACGGCGGGCTGGCGTGGCCGCCGGGCCGCGTACATCCAGCTGGTCGGTTTCGGCTGCCTGCTGTTCAACGTGATGGGCGTCAGCATCTTCATCACCGGCCTGCACTCCTACGCCGGCCTCAGCTAAGCCCCGTCTCATGGGGCGCCCGGGGGGGGCGCGGCGAGCCGCTGAAGCTCGCGCGGCCGGCTCGGGGGTCCTGGCTGGGGCGGTCCGGGGGCCTTAGCCGTCGCTGCCGCTCTGCCGGCCACGAATGAGGCGGTCCAGTTCGCTGAGGAACTCAGCATCGTCGTCCGGGCCGCAGGGGCGCGGCCAGGCGCCGGGCAGGCTTGACTGCTGCACGGCCGCGGCCAGTTCGACGTCCATGGTGAGCCCACGGCCCGCTGGGTGCCTCCGGAACGCAGCTTCCGCAGCCGGGCCGGTAGGACGGGCCAGGCGGCGTGGCCGACGCACGCAACGCACCCAGAAACCGACCGTGAGCAGGGCAAAGAAGGCGCCCAGCAGCAACATGGCCGAAGCCTAGCGCCGCCTGGGGCGCATTCGTCGGCGAATGCGGGTAGTTATCGGGAATAGCCCCGTGGGCAGTGAGGCGTTACATTCAGTAACGACAGATGACGGTAGTGGATGTTTCGTCGTACCCTTGCCCCTGGACCACATGGCATGCGATCGCGGGAGTACGAGATATGCGGCTGCGGCTTTTCGATCGCGTCCGCCGGTCCATCTGGCCGGACCGGGCCGGTGCGCGATCACGGGCACGCTCGGCGACGGTGCCACGGCCGGCCGGCCCGGCCGCGCCAAGCGGCAGGCACCGCCGCGACGCCGGCTGGTCCGCGCTGCCCGCTGTCGGCCGGATGGATGCCGCGGTAGCCCTGCCGCCATCGCCGTCATTAAGCCCCCCCGCAGCAAGCCCGCGCCCGGCCAATTATCGTCCAGCGAAACCAGGTCCGGTTGACCGGCCCCCGGTGGGCCCGCTGGCCTGGCCCGCCCGGCGGTCCGGCCCACCCTGGCCGGACGGGCAGCGGCGACTGCGGCCGCAAAGCCCGCCCGCGGCGGGGCCAGGCGCAGCCGGACCTACCGCCGGACCGCCCGCAGCCGGACCGCCCGCAGCCGGGCCGACCACCGCCGGGCCGACCGCGGCGGCGCAGCCCACGGCGGGCCCGGCGAAGCAAGCCCCTGCTGCCTTGCCGCGCAGAACGCCGCGCAATCGCCCCGCCGCACCAGGTGCGCAGGCCGTCCCGGGCGGCAGCCACCGGGCCGGGCAAGGCCGAGCCGCGATCCGCGAGGAGCCGGCCCGCACTGAGGCACCGGGACGGAACGGGGAGCCGCGCCGCCCTGGGGCACCAGGCCTCAGCAGCCAAGGCCGCGGCGATGCGGACGCCCGTAACGGCGCGGCGGGACGCGGCGAGGCCCAGGCGCGCGGTGCGGCCGGGGCGGCCCAGGTCAGGCCGGCCCAGGCCAGGCCGGGATCCGCCGATGCCCTGGCGGGACTGCCCTGGTATGAGATCGCCCATGCCCGGCGGGCGGCGGCCGGCCACCGCGATTGCGGAGTGCTGGAGCAACTCATCCACCGGGAATGGCTCCGGGACACGGTGCCGCCTCCCGAGGTCGTGCGGGCCATCGACCGGCTCGCCGAGCTACCGCAGGTGATCAAGGACAGTCTCGCGGCCGGCCTGGAGGCCATCCACGTGGGGGTCGGCGGGGTCCCGGAACTCGACGACATGGGCCGCCTGCGCGGCGTTCCGCTGCCGTCCGGCCGTGCGACCTGGGACGCCTGCGCGGGCGCCTACGGCGAGCGCAAGATCATCGTAGGCTCGCGGCCATCGGCCGCCCCGGACGTGATGTGTCACGAGGTCGGTCATGCCCTCGACGATATCGACGGCCCAGGCGGGAAATGGCAGTCCGACTCCACCGAGTTCCGCAGGCTCTACGAGCGATGCCTGACCTCCCTGGTGAGTGACTTCCACAAGCAGGACGGGTCGCTCGGCCGCCGGGAGTTCTTCGCGGATGCCTTCGCCGCGATCGCGTCCAGGCAGCGTCCCGCGCTGGTCGACATGCTGGGCGGCAACACAAGAAGCGCTCTTGATGTCATGCTGTACTTCAATATCCGCTACGGCGTCTAGAGTGATCGTCGATGTTCGTGATACGTCTGCAGAATGGGAACCTGATGGTTCCCGAGTCTGCGCTGGCCAAGCGCGGGCAGGTGATGGGGGATGCCTACGTGGAGATCGGCCCTGGTGACGCGGAGTACGCGCGCCTGGCTGAGCAGGCGCTGACTGAGCAGGAACTTGAGCAGCGGCGCCGCAGATGGCGTGACGGGGACGCGGCGCTGCAGCGGGAGTTCGCGGAGTTCCTGGCCAGCCGACCCGACGGCCAAGGGTAAGCCAGCCCCCTAAGGCCTTTCTCACCAGGCGATCCTCTGCCCCACCTGCACGCCACCGGGCCAACTGCCGTGGCGGTGGGGCCATAGCTAGAGGCGGCTGTCCCTGATCGGGTCGGAATCGCCGCGCAGCAGGGCACGCACCTCGGATTCACGGAACCGCCGATGCCCCCCGGGCGTGCGGATACTGCTGATCCGGCCGGAGGCCGCCCACCGGGTGACCGTCTTCGGGTCAACCCGGAACAGAGCAGCGACCTCGCCAGGAGTGAGGAGGCGTTCATTATTGCCGTCCACGCTCGTTCCCCTCCAGACCTCCGCTTGGTACCCCTGTCCTAAGTGTGGCGACAAACACGTGTTTTGGCCTTAGTTTCCGGAAAACCCGCTTGCGTGACCGCGTCCGGCCGCCACGTGGCGGCCGGGGCGGCGCAGCCCGCCATGACCTGGAACCGCCGCCGTAGGGTTAGCCCGTGCCGCGGCTTGTGTCTGTTGATGAGATCCGGGCCGCCGCGGCGCGCCTGGACGGGGTGATCGTGCGCACCCCCTTGGTGCCGTTCCCCCGGGTGACGCCCCGGTTGCTGATCAAGCCGGAGTCGCTGCAGCCCACCGGTGCGTTCAAGCTGCGCGGCGCGTACGCGGCGATCAGCGCCCTGCCGCCGGCCGTGGCCGCGCGGGGCGTGGTGGCCCATTCGAGCGGCAATCACGCGCAGGCCGTCGCGTACGCGGCGGCGCTCCTGCAGGTGCCCGCGGTGGTGGTGATCCCGGACAACGCGCCCTCCGTCAAGGTCGACGCCGCCCGGGCGCTCGGCGCCGAGATCGTCAGGTCGCGGCCGGGCCTGGCCGCCCGGGTGGCGGTTACCGAGGAACTCATCGCCCGGCACGGTTACGCACTGATCCCGCCCTTCGACGACCGCGTGGTCATCGCCGGGCAGGGCACGGTCGGCCTTGAGATCGCGGCGGACTGTCCCGAGGCCGACCTGGTCGTCGTCCCGGTGGGCGGCGGCGGGTTGATCTCCGGCGTGTCCGCCGCGATCAGGGAACTGCGCCCCGGCACGACGGTGATCGGCGTGGAGCCCGAACTGGCCGCCGACGCCCGCGACTCGCTGCGCCTGGGCCGGCCGGTCGCCTGGGCGGCGGATGAGACGCAGCGCACGATCGCGGACGCCCTCCGCGCCGACCAGGTGGGCGTGCTGCCGCTGGCCCACATGCTCCGCTACGTGGATGACATCGTCACCGTCACCGAGGCCGAGATACGCGAAACGGTCCGGCGGCTCGCGCTGGAAGCGCGGCTGATCGCGGAGCCGGGCGGGGCGGTCGCGGTGGCGGCATGCTTGCTGCGGGCGCGGGACCTGCCTGCCGCTGCCACCCGGGTGGCCGTGCTGTCCGGGGGCAATATCGACCCGGCCCTGCTCGCGCAGATCCTCGGCCCAGCAGCCGGATAGGCCGCCGGTTCAGTACGCTGGGAGGACTATGCGATCCACCCTGGCCTACACATCCGCCCGGATCCTGCTTTTCGTGGCCGCCACGGGCCTGCTGTACCTGGCCGGTGCCCGGGGCCTGCTGCTGCTCGGGCTGGCGCTGGTGGTGAGCGGCATCGCCAGCTTCGTCCTGCTGTCACGGCAGCGGGACGCGATGTCGGCGGCGATCACCGGCCGGATCGGCGGGGTCCGCGGCCGGGTTGACGAGTTCCGCAGCCGGATCGACGCGGGAGCGGGCGCCGAGGACGACGACCGGGCGTAACAAGACGACCGGCTGGGCTCACTCAGCGGGGAGCCAGCCACCCGACGCGAGCAGGGCCATGACGGCGTCGAGGGATTCCCGCTGGGTCATCGTGGAGGTATCGATGACCAGGTCGGCGTCAGACGGCTCCTCGTAGGGGTCCGAGACCCCGGTGAAGTGGTCGATGAGCCCGGCGCGTGCCTTGGCGTACAGGCCCTTCCGGTCCCTGGCCTCGCACACGTCCGCGGGGGTGGCGACGTGGATCAGCAGGAAATCCCCGACTTCCCTGGCCGCGGCGCGGACCTGCGCCCGGGCCGCCGCATAGGGGGCGATCGGCGCGCAGATCGCGATGCCGCCATGCCGGGCGATCTCGGTGGCCACGTACCCGATCCGGGCGATGTTCAGGTCGCGGTCGGCGCGGGAGAAGGTCAGCCCGGCGGACAGCAGTGACCGGACCAGATCCCCGTCGAGCAGTGACACTGTCCGGTCAGATCGCTCGCTGATCGCGTCCCGCAGCGCCCGGGCGATGGTCGACTTGCCCGAGCCGGACAGCCCGGTCAGGAAGATCACCAGGCCGCGCCCGCTGCGCGCGGGGCGGGCCCGGCGCAGTTCCTCCGCCACGGCGGCCGGGGTGAACCATGACGGCACCTCCTCGCATCGGTCGAGCAGGTCCTCCAGCTCACCCGCGGCCAGGTCGGCCCGTTCCGTGCCGGCCTCGATGAGGGCCAGCGGCCGCCACACCTCGGCGGCCGGATCGTACGCCCAGTCACCGGTGGGCAGAACCGGGATGGCGGTCTGCGGACGAACCCGGTCTCGGTCGGGATCCTGCCCGGCTCCCAGTTCCGGTTCGTCGACGAGCAGGTGGGTCGCGCCGTACGCGGCCGCGACGGCCGCCCGCAGGGCCACCTCGTCCCGGGCCTCCGCGCCGCGCGGTGCGAGCGGGACCGGGATGACGAGAGTGCCGGGGGGCAGGTGGCGGGCGGCGGCGCGCACCGTCCGGACCAGGGCGTCTGGCCGCACCACCAGCTCAGCCGGCCCGGCCACCAGCGGAAGCAGCAGCAGCCGTGCCTTCAGCTGGCCGGCGGCATGCCGGAGCTGGCCTATCTGACGGCCGTGCAACGGGCCCCGGGTCGCGTAGCCGAGCACCGGGCCCTCGGCGAGTTCCGCCCGCGTTTCGGCGGGATCGCGCCGAAGGTGCCGGAACGGGCCGTGCTCCGGGGCACGGTAGCCCGTCACGGGGCCGCTGAGCCGGACCAGGCCTGCTTCTGCCGCATGCCGGCCGCCGCGTTCCTGCGGCAGTTCGCCGGCCAATCCTACGGCGAGTCGTTCGGTGATCTCCAGGACGGCCAGCGGCGTGCCCTCGGGATCATTCAGCGCGACCCGGCCAGCATCTGGCGGAACGGCCGCTGCTGGCACGTCGAGGGTGACCGCGGCGGGCCACGGCGTCCCATCGGCGAGGGTGCCCCGGTCGGCGACAGAGGCCACGTCCGCACCGGACATGAACCCGGTCAACGGCGCGAACGCCCCGGTCAGCAGCAGTTCCAGATCACCGAGCTGCCTGTCGTCGAGAGTCACCGACGGCAGGCTCGCGAGTTCCGCGGACAGCCCAGCAGGCGCCTCAGTGGTCACCTTCACCTCCGTCCGGCCCAGTGGCCCACTCATCACGATCGGCTCACGATGGCCCAAGTCCACCAGGCCCGCCCCAGGGCATGCCCGAGGCTACCCGCGCTGTGCACCCCGGGCCAGGCAAGTGTCACCGCTGGGCCAGCCGCGCGCGCCGGGCGGCGTGGCGGCGGCCCGGCGGGGGTGTCGTGCGGGCGGCGGTCGCCGCAGCGCAGCGGTCACAGCAGCCGGGCGAAGCGGTCCTCAGGTTTGCGTATCACGTAGAGCATTTCCTCGTGGGCGTCGGTCAGGCGGCCCCGTGACATGCGGGCAATCAGCGCCTGCGCGGCCAGGTACGAGCGTGACGTGCCGCCGCGTCCACCGGCCCGGCCGCCCCGCGCATGGCGTTCCGCGATCACCAGGCCGCGCAGCCGTGCGTACGCGTGCACGCCCCGGACCGATGTCAGCGGTTCGTACACGGCGGGATAAGGGCCTGGTGTGCCGGGCTGGTGCCGGCGCCAGATCAGCCGCCTCGACAGCCTGGGCAGCGCCCGGTCGAGGAATCCGGCCGCGCAGTCCCGGTCGCTGATCTGCAGCAGCAGCAGCCCGCCGGGCCTGAGCGCGGCGACCAGCCGGTCGAGCACCAGTTCGGCGTGGTGGATCCGGTCCAGCAGCCGGGCACATTGCACGATGTCGAAGGACCTGGGGCGCAGCCGAGCCGCTCGCAGGTCGCCGAGGGTGCACCCGGCCAGCCTGGCCTGCGTGGCCACAGCGGCCCTGGTGACCCGCCGGTCGTCATCGATCAGGCTCACCCTGATGTCGATGCCATCAGCGCGCAACGCTTCGGCACCCAGATCCCAGAGAGCTGTGCTGGCCCCTGCGAACAGCATCGTGACCGGCTGCCCGAAACGTCCGGATGCGTATTGCCGGGTGCTGCGGGTGAACAGGTCGGCTTCCGTCGTCGCGGCCGCGGGCCGTGGGCTGGCCAGGGTCCGCACGGCCCCGGCTGACTGCCGGGGAATCCCGGGCCGCGGGTGGCTGGGGACGTGCTGGATACCGGTGGCTGCATGCCTGCCGGTGGTCATCTGCCTGCCCATATTCGGCTGCCCGTCGCTCCCCGGAACACCGTCCGCCGATGTTGCAACTCCATATCGTAGCCATCTGAATACCCTGTGTGGCTATTCCGGCTAAACCCAGCCTGGGCCGGGCATGGACTGGGCCGGCCGGAACGTCAGCCGCGCCGCCCAGAACGTAAGCTAGAGGTGTCCCGCGCCCCGGGCCGGAAACGGCCTTCCTCGCTCAGCGCGGGCCTTTCGTGCTGCCTAGCCAAGGAAACCATGAGTCTCTCCGGACTGCTCAGCGTCATCGCCGATGCCCCCCAGATCCAGCGCGCCTTGGATCAGGCGGACGTCACGGCGGCCGACTTCGTGGCCCCGCCTGCGCTGCGCCCGTTCCTCGCCGCGACCCTGGCCGCCCCGCCCGGGCAGCCGCGCAGGTTCGTGCTCGCGGTGACCGCGACCGCGCGTGAGGCCGAGGATCTCACCGCCGCGCTCGGCTCGCTGCTGCCCGCCGAGACCGTCGCGTACTTCCCGGCCTGGGAGACGCTTCCGCACGAACGGCTCTCCCCGCGCTCCGACACCACCGGCCGGCGGCTCGCGGTGCTGCGCAGGCTGGCGCATCCGGACCCGTCCAGCCCGCAGACCGGCCCGCTGACCGCGGTGGTCGCCCCGGTGCGCAGCCTGCTGCAGCCGATGGTCGCCGGTCTCGGCGACCTTGAGCCGGTCCAGCTCCGCGCCGGGCAGTCGGCCGACCTCGAGGCCACGGTGACCCGGCTCGTCGAGATCGGCTACGTCCGCACGGACCTGGTGGAGCATCGCGGCGAGATCGCCGTCCGGGGCGGCATCCTCGACGTGTTCCCGCCCACCGAGACGCACCCGCTCCGGATCGAGTTCTGGGGCGACACGGTGGAGGAGATCCGCAGCTTCCGGGCCGCCGACCAGCGCAGCCTGCCCGGCGCCGCAGCCGCGCTGTGGGCGCCGCCGTGCCGTGAGCTGCTGCTGACTCCGGCCGTGCGGGAGAAGGCCGGGCAGCTCGCGGCCGAGCACCCGGGCCTCGCGGACGTGCTGGGCAAGCTTGCCGAAGGGATACCCGTCGAGGGCATGGAGGCGTTCGCGCCCGTGCTGGCGGAGCGGATGGAACTGCTGCTCGACCAGGTGCCCTCCGGCGGTCTCGTGCTCGCCTGCGACCCCGAGCGGATCCGGGCCAGGGCCGCCGACCTGGTCCGCACCAGCCAGGAGTTCCTCGAAGCCTCCTGGGTGAATGCCGCCGCCGGGGGGCAGGCGCCGGTGGACCTCGGAGCCGCGGCGTTCCAGCCGATCATCGAGGTGCGCGGGGCGGCGGAGGCACTCGACATCCCCTGGTGGACGATCAGCCCCTTCGACAACATCGACAGCCTGGCCGGCCAGCAGTCCGAGGATCCCGGCCCGGACGACGAGCCGGGAGACGCGGGCCGCTTGTCGTTTCGCATATCGGCGAGCCCGGCGGATTCCTACCGCGGTGATACGGCGCACGCCATCGCCGACGTCAGGCAATGGCTGGCCGCCGGGTGGCGGGTGGTGCTGGTCACCGAAGGCCACGGCCCCGCGGAACGGCTGACCGAGCTACTGCGCGGTGAAGGCCTCGGCGCCCGGCTGGGGGAACTCGCCGAGGCGCCCGAGCCCGGGGTGCCGTCCGTCACCACCGGGATGATCATTCACGGCTTCAGCTGGGAGTCCGCGCGGCTGGCCGTGCTCACCGAGGCCGACCTGGCCGGCCAGCGCACCGCCACCAGGGACATGCGGATGCCGAGCCGGCGCCGCGGCGGCATCGACCCGCTGCAGCTCACCGCGGGCGACTTCGTCGTGCATGAGCAGCACGGCGTCGGCAGGTACCTGGAGATGACCAGCCGCAACGTCCAGGGAGCGATCAGGGAGTACCTGGTCATCGAGTACGCACCGGGCAAGAAGGGGCAGCCGGCCGACCGGCTGTATGTCCCGACCGACCAGCTTGATCAAGTCACCAGGTACGTCGGCGGGGAAGCCCCCACCCTGCACCGGCTGGGCGGCGCGGACTGGGCCAAGACCAAGGGCCGGGCCCGCAAGGCGGTCAGGGAGATCGCCGCCGAGCTGATCCGGCTCTACTCCGCGCGGATGGCCTCGCCCGGCCATGCGTTCGGCCCGGACACACCGTGGCAGCGGGAACTCGAGGACGCGTTCCCGTACGTGGAGACGCCCGACCAGCTCGCCGCGATCGACGAGGTCAAGCGCGACATGGAACGGCCGGTGCCGATGGACCGGCTGATCTGCGGCGATGTCGGATACGGCAAGACCGAGATCGCGGTGCGGGCCGCATTCAAGGCGGTGCAGGACGGCCGGCAGGTCGCCGTGCTGGTGCCGACCACCCTGCTCGTATCGCAGCACCTGGCCACGTTCAGCGAGCGCTACGCGCCGTTCCCGGTCATCGTCAAGCCGCTGTCCAGGTTCCAGACCGACGCTGAAGCCGCGCGAACCCGGGAGGAACTGGCGGCCGGGAAGATCGACGTGGTGATCGGCACCCACCGGCTGCTGTCCCCCGAGGTCAGCTTCGCCGACCTCGGCCTGGTGATCCTCGACGAGGAGCAGCGGTTCGGCGTGGAGCACAAGGAATACCTCAAGCGGCTGCGCACCGAAGTGGACGTGCTGGCCATGTCGGCGACTCCCATCCCGCGCACGCTGGAGATGGGCGTGGCGGGGATCAGGGAGATGTCCACCATCCTCACCCCGCCCGAGGAACGCCATCCGGTGCTCACCCTGGTCGGCCCGTACGACGAGAAGCAGATCGCCGCCGCCATCCGGCGCGAGCTGCTCCGGGACGGCCAGGTGTTCTTCGTGCACAACCGGGTCAGCTCCATCAGCCGGGTGGCCGCGCGGATCGGTGAGCTGGTGCCCGAGGCGCGGATTGCCGTGGCGCACGGCCAGATGAACGAGCATTCGCTTGAGAAGATCATGAGCAATTTCCTCGACCGGAATTCCGACGTGCTGGTGTCCACCACGATCGTGGAGTCGGGGCTGGACATCTCCAACGCGAACACCCTGATCGTCGACCGGGCCGACGCCTACGGCCTGTCCCAGCTCCATCAGCTGCGCGGCCGGGTGGGCCGCGGCAACGAGCGTGCCTACGCCTACTTCCTGTTCCCGCCGGAGCGGCCGCTGACCGAGACCGCGCACGAGCGGCTGGCCACGATCGCGCAGCACACCGAGATGGGCGCGGGCATGTACGTGGCGCTCAAGGACCTGGAGATCCGCGGGGCGGGCAATCTGCTCGGCGGCGAGCAGTCCGGGCATATCGCCGGCGTCGGGTTCGACCTGTACGTGCGGATGATCGGCGAGGCCGTCAGCGAGCTGAAGGGGACCGGGCCCGCCGAGCGGCCTGAGGTCCGGGTGGAACTGCCGGTCAACGCGCACATCCCGCACGACTACCTGCCCGGCGAGCGGCTCCGGCTGGAGGCCTACACCCGGATCGCCGCCATCGACTCCGATGCTGATGCCGTCGCGGTCGTCGACGAGCTCACGGACCGGTACGGGCCGCCCCCGGAGCCCGTGCTCAACCTGCTGGCGGTGGCCCGGCTGCGGGCCCTGGCGCGCCGCGCCGGGCTCACCGACATCACCCAGCAGGGCACGCACATCCGTTTCTCGCCGGTCGCGCTGCCCGACTCGCGGCAGGTTCGCGTTGAGCGGTTGTACCCGAAGACCGTACTCAAGCCGACGGTGCGTACCATGCTCGTACCGGTGCCACGGGCAGTGCCGGGCAAACGCCCGGCAGCGCCCGCACCGCCCGGCGCTCCGCTCCTTCGCGACCAGGACCTGCTCACCTGGTGCGGGGAGCTCGTCGAGGCGGTGTTCGGCGGGATCGCGCCGGTGGCACCTGACACACCGGCCGCACCGGACGCGTGAGCGCGTCCACAGGAGAGACGCATGAGAAGGGACGCCGTCGTGCTCCGCACTCCGATCACCCTGGCCGCTGCCGCACTGGCCGCAGTCGTCGCACTGACCGCGTGCGGGCCCGTCCGGATGGGTGCGGCCGCGACGCTGGGCAACAAGCAGATCTCGACCTCGACCCTGACGGCCGAGGTGAACAACCTGAACACGGCCTACCAGGCGGGCAAGGGGAAGATCCAGCTTCAGTTCGCCGCGTCCGAGATGCCCCAGGAAGTGCTCAGCTGGCTGCTCAGGTTCCGGGTTGTTGAGCAGCTCGCGGCCCGGCAGGGGATCACGGTCACCAGGGCGCAGAGCCAGCAGGCGCTCACGGCCGCCGCCGCACAGGCCAAGCAGGGCGGCACCACCCTGAGCCAGCTCGCGGTGGCCAACGGCCTCCCGCCGGACCAGATCGGGGAACTCGGCCGGTACCAGGCGATCGAGAACGCGGTCGTCCAGCGGCTGGACGGCGGGAAACTGCCGACGGCCTCGGCGGCACTGCAGGCGCTGGGTGCGAAGTTTGGCACGGCGCAGTGCCGGGCGGCCAAGAGCCTGGTCATCAAAGTCAACCCGCAATTCGGCAGGCTGAACTACGCCCAGATCACCGTGGTCCCGGATGCCAACACCCTGTCGGCCCCGGAAGGGGCACCCTCCCCGAAGCCGACCGGGACGGCCGCGCCGCAGCTGTCGCCGTCATGCTGAAGCTCTCGCGGTCATGCTGAGCGGGCCGGGCCGTGCTGAAGCGCCGGACGCCACTGCGGTCACGGGGCTGATCCGCCCGGGCCGTGCTGAAGCCGCGCACGCCGCGCCAGGACGCCGGTGAGCGACCGGCTGGTGCTGCTCAGCACCTCCGGCACGGTCGCGCCTGGGCTGCTGTCCTGGCCGGCCTGGCAGGTGCTGGCCGGGGCCTCCCGGGTGCTGGTGGGTGCTGCGGATCATCCGCTGCTGCCTGCCCTGGACGAGGCGGGAATCGGCTGGCAGCTTCTCCCCGGAACTGACGGCGGATCCGGCCCCCCGGCCGACGTGGCCGCGGCGGCCGAGGGGGCGCCCGGATCCGGCGCGCCCGGCGGACCTGGCGGGACGGCCGGCTTGGCCCGGCGGCTGGCCGCGGCGGCCGCCGCCGTTCCGGGCACCGTGGTCTGGCTGGGTGAATCCTGGCGGCCCGATGGCCCCGGTGCCACCGCCGACGGGCGGCTGTCGGCGGTGGCCCAGGCCCTGGCCGAACTGGATTCCGCGGCAGCTAACCACCGCGTGGCCACCGGCGGCGCGGCCGGCCAGGTCGAGGTGCTACCTGGATCCGTGGACTTGCCGGGCGGGCACCTGCTGCGGCTGGTGGCCGTGATGGACACGTTGCGCACCGAATGCCCGTGGGATGCCAGGCAGACCCACGATTCGCTGGCGCCGCACCTGCTGGAGGAGTCCTACGAGGCGCTGGAGGCCCTGGAGAGCGGCGAGGCCAGCGCCCTGCGGGAGGAACTGGGCGACGTCCTGCTCCAGGTGATGTTCCACGCGCGGGTAGCGGCGGAGCGGTCCGACGGCACCGGCTACACCGTGGACGATGTGGCCGATGGCATCGTGGCCAAGCTGGTCCGCAGGCACCCGCACGTCTTCAGCGACGTGACCGTGTCAGGTGCGGACGAGGTGAAAAGCAACTGGGACGCGATCAAGGCGGCCGAACGGGAGTCCGCGGGCGGCGGCCCGGCTTCTGCGCTGGACGGCGTGCCGTTCGGCCAGCCCGCGCTGGCCCTCGCGGCCCAGTTGCAGCGCCGAGCCGAACGGGCCGGCGTCCCGGCCGGGCTGGCCGGCGAGGACGGCGCTCACCGGGCGGGCGCTCCCGGGGACGGCGCTCAGGCTGACCGTGCGCACCGTGATGTTGACATCGGGTCCGAGCTGTTCGCGATGGTGGCGCGGGCTCGCACCGCCGGAATCGACCCGGAACTCGAACTGCGCGCCGCAGCCCGCCGCTACCGCGACCGCGTCCACGACTGGGAGCGCTCGCACCCTCGCTGAGCCGGCCTCGGGTCGGGGGATCAGGGGGAGAGGTAGCCGCGCTCCCGGACCGCGTTGGCCACCGGGCAGTGGCCCTCCTCGCGCCCGCAGGCGGCCGTGTCGCACATCCGGCACAGCCAGCGGACCGCGCCGGGTCCGCGGATGAGCCCGGCGAGCACCTTGGAGATCAGTTCCTCAAGATGCCGGCGCTCGGCCGCCGACAGCACGCCCAGTGAGTCGTTCAGCACGTCCGCCCGCGCCGCCGCGATGCGCTGCGCCGCCCGCCGCCCGGCCGGGGTGAGGATCACCGAGGTGGACCGTCCGTCCCGGCCGGATCCGCGCCGGACCAGGCCGGCCTGCGCCAGCCGGTCCACCAGTCGCACGGTGCCCGACGAGGTGAGGCCGAGGACCTGGCGGAGCAGGTCGACCGACGGGCCGTCCAGGAAGTGCAGCATCGCGGACAGCGCCGCGGCGGCCGACGCTGAACTGCTGGCCGCCTCGTCCACCGCGTCCGTAGTCCGGTCCGCGACGACCAGGGCCAGCGCGCCAAGCAGGTTCCCGGTGCGGTCGAGCGTCACGTCGGCACGTCAGCCGAGGTCGTAGTCGAAGGTGAAGGTGCCGTTCGGCCCGTGCGGCGCGACCGCCGTTCCCGTCCCGCGCAGGCTCTGCAGTTCATCGGTGCCAGACCCGGGGATGACCAGCCAGCGGGTCGTCGCCTCGCCGCCGTCATAGCTGCCCTCGGTTTGCAGCATGAAGCTGCCCGCATGCCCATCGACCTGCCCGGTCATCTGCTGCAGCCCGATGAAGGCCGCCGTCCCGTCCGGGCGGTAGAACATCAGGCTCTGCGAACTGCCGGCCGCCTCGATGCCCCCGCTGAAGGCCTGGTCGATGCGTGCTCGGGTCAGCTTCGCGTCGCCGTCCAGTTCCTGGTAGGTGACTTCCTCCCAGCCAGTGAGCGTGAACGTTCCCTCCGCATGTGCGGTCATCTGCTCCTCCTCGGCGTGGCTGCTGCGGCGCGGGACGTGGCCGGGTGCACCGGCCGGGCCCGGCCGTGACGCATATTGGTGTGTGACTCACACATTAGTCTGCGCCGGGCGGGCGGCGGCGGCCGGGGTGGCCACGGCGTGGCCGGTGCCCGGACGGGCCGCTACTCCACTAGGCTCCGATGCGGATATGTAAGCCGACCCACCCGGGAGTTCTTTACCTTGGCCTCCATCGAAGCTGTCCATGCCAGGCAGATCCTGGATTCGCGCGGCAACCCGACCCTTGAGGTCGAAGTCGTGCTCGACGATGACACGCTCGGCCGGGCCGCCGCGCCCAGCGGCGCCTCGACCGGCGCCTTCGAGGCGGTTGAGCTGCGGGACGGCGGTGATGAGTACGGCGGCAAGGGAGTCCTCAAGGCGGTCCAGGGCGTCATCGACGAGATCCAGCCCGAGCTGCTTGGCTACGACGCCGATGACCAGCGCCTGGTCGACCAGGCCCTGATCGACCTGGATCGGACGCCCGACAAGTCACGGCTGGGCGCCAACGCGATCGTCGCCGTCAGCATGGCGGTGGCCAGGGCGGCCGCCGAATCTGCGGGCCTGCCCCTGTTCCGTTACCTCGGCGGGCCTAACGCGCATGTGCTGCCGGTCCCGATGATGAACATCCTCAACGGCGGCGCGCACGCTGACAACAACGTCGACATCCAGGAGTTCATGATCGCGCCGATCGGCGCGGCCACTTTCAGCGAGGCCATCCAGTGGGGCGCCGAGACCTACCACGCGCTGAAGTCCGTCCTCAAGCAGCACGGCCTGTCCACGGGCGTTGGTGACGAGGGTGGTTTCGCTCCCGACCTCGCGCACAACCGGGCGGCGTTCGACCTGATCGTCGAAGCGATCAGTAAGGCAGGGTTCACCCCCGGGCTCGATGTGGCGCTGGCCATTGACTCCGCGGCCAACGAGTTCTACTCCGACGGGGCCTACGTCTTCGAGGGAAGCCCGCAGGACGCGGCCGCGATGACCAGCATTTACGGTCAATGGCTGGACGCGTACCCGATCGTGTCGCTGGAGGACCCGCTGTTCGAGGAGGACTGGGCGGGCTGGCAGGCCCTGACCGCAGAGCTCGGGGACCGGGTGCAGGTCGTCGGGGACGACCTGTTCGTCACCAACCCGGAGCGAATCCGCCGCGGGATAGCCGAGGGATCCGCCAACGCCCTGCTGGTCAAGGTGAACCAGATCGGCACGATCACCGAGACGCTGGACGCCGTCTCGCTCGCCCACCGCAGCGGGTACTCCTGCATGATCTCGCACCGCTCCGGTGAGACCGAGGACACGACCATTTCCGACCTGGCGGTGGCTATCAACTGTGGCCAGATGAAGACGGGGGCACCGGCCAGATCCGAGCGGGTCGCCAAGTACAACCAGCTCCTGCGCATCGAGGAACTCCTCGACGACGCGGCGACCTACGCGGGATCGGCTGCCTTCCCCCGGTGGACTGCGAGTGAGTGATGCCCGACCGGGGAAGCGGCGAACTCAGCAAGCCTGAGCCACGGGACCGGGCCCGGTTCACCAGCCGGGCGGCGGTACTCGCGGTGGTCATCTGTGCGATCGCGCTGAGCCTGGCCTACCCGGTTCGGGAGTATGTGGCGCAGCGCCGCCAGATCGACCAGCTCCAGGCGGAGAACCTGGTGACGGCGGCGCAGATTTCCCGGTTGCAGGCGGAGGCACAGCGGCTGGGCGACCCGGCTTACGTCGAGCAGCAGGCCAGAGACCGTCTGCACCTGTGCATGCCGGGCAAGACCTGTTATGTGATCATCGGCGCCCAGCCCGCCTCGCGGGGCCCCCGCCCGGCCTCGTCGGCCGCGAATCCGTGGTACCAGCGGCTGTGGCACTCCGTGCGCGAGGCGGATCAAGGCGCCGCCAAGTGACCTGCGCCCCGGACGGTACCTCGCCGGACGGCATTGCGGTGGACGACACCGCGGTGGTCGCCGCGCAGCTGGGCCGGCCGCCGCGGTCGCTGCGCGGGGTGGCCCACCGCTGCCCGTGCGGCCTGCCCGACGTGATCGAGACCGCGCCACGGCTGGATGACGGCACTCCCTTCCCGACTCTGTACTACCTCACCTGTCCCCGCGCGGCTGCGGCGGTCAGCCGGCTGGAGTCCGGTGGCGTGATGAAGGAGATGGAGCGTGCGCTGCGCACCGATCCGGGGCTGCGCAGCGGTTATCTGTCCGCGCACCTCGATTACCTGAGCAGGCGTGACCAGGCGGCCCGCGCGTCGGGCCGGGAGCCGTTGCCAGCGGGCATGCAGAGCGCCGGGGGAATGCCGGACCGGGTCAAGTGCCTGCACGCCCTGGTCGCGCACGCGCTCGCCGTGCCCGGCGTGAATCCGCTCGGCAGCCAGGCCGCCGCGGCAGCGGGGCCCTGGTGGGCGCGTGGCCCCTGCGTCACGGCACCGCAACAGTGAGCGCCGCCACCCGGGTAGCGGCCATCGATTGCGGGACCAACGCGCTGCGGCTGCTGGTGGCCGACGTCGACTGGGCGGCAGGCCGGCTCGTTGACGTGGACCGGCGGATGGAGATCGTCCGCCTCGGGCAGGGGGTGGACTCCACTGGCCGCCTCGCGCCCGAGGCGCTGAACCGGACGCTCCGCGCGCTGCAGGGCTATGCCCGGATCATTGCCGACGCATCGCCCGTCGCGGTCCGCATGGTCGCGACGAGCGCGGCCCGGGATGCCACGAACGCCGCTGACTTCGTCCGCGGGGTGAACGATGTGCTCGGCCTGGAGCCTGAGGTGCTGACCGGTCAGCAGGAGGCGTACCTGTCCTTCACCGGCGCCACCGCGGAGCTTTCCGGGCAATCCGGGTCGCCTTACCTGGTCGTGGACATCGGCGGCGGGTCGACCGAATTCGTGCTCGGCAGCGCGGAGCCGCCGGACGGCGCGGAGATCACCCCCGGCGCGGGGACCCTGGACGGCGTGGGCGCTCCGCGCGGCGCGGGGATCACCGCCATCTCCGTGGACATCGGCTGCGTCCGGATGACCGAGCGCCACCTGCGCGGGGATCCGCCTGCCGCCGCAGAGATCGCCGCGGCCGCAGCCGACATCGACGCGGCGCTGGATGTGGTGGCCGCGGCCATGCCGGCCGCCGATGCGCACACCCTGGTGGGCCTGGCTGGATCGGTCACCACCGTGGCAGGCCTGGCGCTGGGGCTCTCCCATTACGACTCCGGCCTGATCCACCACAGCCGGGTCCGCGCTGATGAGGTGAGCGAGCAGACCCGCCGCCTGCTACGGCAGACCCGGGCGCAGCGCGGCGCGCTAGGCGTCATGCACCCCGGCCGGGTGGACGTCATCGCCGGCGGGGCGATGGTGCTCGCCCAGGTCATGCGGCGTTTCGGTTTCGCGGAGGTCCTGGTCAGTGAGCACGACATCCTGGACGGGATCGCCTGGGCCATGGCCAGGCCCGCGCTGGCCGAGCCCCGATGACCGGGGCGGATCCAGCCCCCGGGCCCGTGCCGCCGGGCAGCGGCTGGCCGGGTGATCCAGCCAGTCCCGGCACGCCGGTCGCGCATGACGCCGGGCAGGTGCGCGATCTCGCGGTTGGCGCGGACACGCTGGCCGAGCTCGTGGCGAGGCAATCTGTCTGCCGGGCCTGCCCGCGGCTGGTGGAGTGGCGGGAGCAGGTGGCAGCGGTCAAACGCCGCTCCCTGCTCGCCGAGCGCTACTGGGGTCGGCCGGTCCCGGGCTGGGGGAGCGAACAGCCGCGGGTGCTGATCCTGGGCCTCGCGCCGGCCGCGCACGGCGGCAACCGCACCGGCCGGATCTTTACCGGGGACCGCAGCGGTGATGTGCTATTCGCCTCTCTCTACCGGTGCGGCCTGGCCGTGTCGCCGGACAGCACGGCGGCCGGGGACGGCCAGCGCCTGCTCGGCACCCGGATGGTCGCCGCGGTCCGCTGCGCGCCGCCGGTCAACAAGCCGTCCGTGACCGAGCGCGACACCTGTGCGCCCTGGCTGTCCGCAGAGCTGGCCCAGGTGGCCCCGTACGTCCGGGTGGTCGTGTGCCTGGGCGGGTTCGCCTGGCAGGCGATATGGCCAGCGCTGCGCTCGGCAGGCGTCACCGTGCCCAGGCCGCGTCCCAGCTTCGGTCACGGCGCCGAGGTGTCGCTTACCTTCCCGGCCGGCAGTAGGTCAGGCCAGCCGGTCCTGCTGCTCGGCTGCTACCACCCGAGCCAGCAGAACACCTTCACCGGCAGGGTCACCCCGGACATGCTGGATGAAATTTTCACGCGAGCGACCCGCGAGGCCGAGGTGGCGGATGATGCGCGCCATTCACCGTGACGGTTACTCTCCGTATCCATCTGGTGCCGCCGGCCAGCATAATGGTTACGCTTTGCATTCGGGGAGCCGAGTGGAATTAGATATGTAACCCCCAGGGGAAACATTCCGACCCAATTCGGTTCGCCAAGAGTTGTTCCCGCGCGGCGGGGTATTATTACCCAGCCCCCGTAGCCCAATGGAAGAGGCCGGCCCCCTAAAAGGGTCCCCAGCGTCGGTTCGAATCCGACCGGGGGCACACGTCATAGCCTGACCTGCGAAGATCTACGCCAGAAGCCCTGCTGGGCCTGCTGACCACCCAGTAAGGAGCTGTCGCTGGGATCGCAGTTGCACGTGCACCGAGTAGTCCACAGCATCGTCGCCGAGGTCCATTTGCTGATCATGTTGCGAAGCTCAAAAGTCGGTCAAGAAAAACCAGATGGTAGGACCCCGTACACCTGCAGTTGTGAATCGTCAGTAACTACGGCCGGTGGTACGCGCGTACTGCCGTACTAACCCCGGCAAGCCGCTCTTGCCCCATTCTGCCGGGACCGTCCTGGTGACGAACATTAGGTATCTGGCCAGGCAGAATGCCACATGTATGGCGATGCCCAGGCCAAGCCGGCCCTGAGATGGCAGCCGCCGGGGTCGTGCGGGCCAGCCGGGCTTGGCGGCGGCCAGGACGGCTGCTGGGGTGGCCGGGCGCAGTGCGGGCCAGCCAGGTTTGACAGCGGCCAGGACGGTCAGCCGGAGATGTCCGGGCCGGCCCGGGTGATATCGATCCGGATGACCACTCTGCGGTCACGCTGCATGGCGGCGCGGTAATCGTCCCAGTCCGGATGTTCGCCAGCGACGGTCCGGTAGTAGTCGACGAGGAGTTCCATGGCCGCAGGCAGCGAGATGATCTCCGCCGTCCCCTCGACCTGTACCCAGTCGCCGAAGAAGCCGTCGCTGAAGACGCACAGCGCCGCCCGGGGATCGCGCCGCAGGTTCTTTGCCTTGATCGCCGTCTCGCGGGTGCTGATCACCACGCGGCCGCTGGAATCCAGCGCGCAAGCCACCGGGGACAGCTGGGGACGCCCGTCGGCCCGGGTTGTTGCCAGCACGGCACGGTGGTGCTGGCCAAGGAAGGCCCGGGCGAGGTCCGGGTCCATCAGTCAGGCGCTGTTCAGCCTCAACCGGCGGCGCAGCTCATACTCGTGCACGATGGCCCTCGCGTAGCCATGCGACAGGCCGTGCTCGTCCGAGAGCCAGTGCGCCCGTTCCTCGCAGCGCAGGAACGCAGGTCCTGACTCAAGTTTTCTGAACCACTCTCGGAGGTCTCGTCCAGTTACGGACGGAATACGTGCGATGAGATTCTTATGCGTCTCCGGGGAGTGATTCAGCGGCATGGCCACCTCCAGCGGCGAGCTCCTCTTGCTGTTGAGACTGCACCACGCGTGCGTCCCTGACAACCCCCCAGCGCGATGCTTCCTCGACACCTGACCGATTCCATACCGTGATCCGGGCGAAACGGGCGCGTTACCGACCCGAATCAGGTCAAGGCAGCCTCTGCACGCTCGGCTAAGAGAGCCTCTCGACGATCATGGCCATGCCCTGGCCGCCACCCACGCACATGGTCTCCAGGCCGAACGTCTTGTCGTGGAACTGCAGGCTGTTGAGGAGCGTCGTGGTGATCCGGGCACCCGTCATGCCGAAGGGGTGGCCCACTGCGATCGCCCCGCCGTTCACGTTCAGCACGTCCTGGTCGATCCCGAGGTCGGTGTAGGACGGGATGACCTGAGCCGCGAATGCCTCGTTGATCTCAACCAGGTCGATGTCGGAGATCGTCATCCCGGCTCGCCTGAGCGCCTGCCGCGACGCCTCGACCGGGCCCAGGCCCATGATCTCCGGCGACAGCCCGGTGACCCCGGTGGAGACGATCCGGGCCAGCGGCGTGATGCCGAGATCGGCGGCCTTGCGGTCGCTCATGATCACCACCGCCGCGGCGCCGTCGTTGAGCGGGCAGCAGTTGCCCGCCGTCACCGTTCCGTCCGGGCGGAAGACCGGCTGGAGGGTGGCCACCTTCTCCAGGGTGGTCCCCGCCCTGGGCCCGTCGTCGGCGGCCACCACGGTGCCGTCCGGCAGCGTGGCGGGGGTAATGTCCCGCCCCCAGAAGCCGTCGGCCAGTGCCTTCTCCGCGAGGTTCTGCGACCGCACGCCGAACTCGTCCTGGGCCTGGCGGGAGACACCGCGCAGCCCGGCGACGTTCTCCGCGGTCTGGCCCATCGCGATGTAGACGTCAGGGATGGCGTCGTCCAGGCGCGGGTCATGCCACGCCGCCGCCCCCGGGCCGGACCGGCGCTGGGTCCGCTCCTCCGCCTCGGCGAAGACCGGGCTGTGGGTGTCCGGCCAGCTGTCGCTGCTGCCGTGGGCAAATCGGCTGACGCACTCCACGCACGCGGAGATGAAGACGTCACCCTCGCCGGCCTTGATCGCGTGGAACGCCATCCGGGTGGTCTGCAGCGAGGATGAGCAGTACCTGGTGACGGTCGCCCCGGGAAGGTGGTCATACCCGAGCTCGATGGCGACCACACGGGCCAGGTTGAAGCCCTGCTCGCCGCCGGGAAGCCCGCAGCCGAGCAGCAGGTCCTCGATGTCCGCGGGGTCGAGCTGGGGCACCTTCGCCAGCGCCGCGGTGATCATCTGGCTGGTCAGGTCATCAGGGCGGATGGTGGCGAGCGATCCCTTGAACGCCCGGCCGATCGGTGATCGTGCGGTGGCGACGATGACTGCCTCGGGCATGACGGGCTCCCTTGATCCTCGTGGCTTACTGGTCAGTAGCTTATGCGAGCCGGCCAGTCTGCGCCCATGGCCCTGGAGCCGGTGGGATAGCGTCGGCCCTAGGAACTGACCGTGACCGCACGGCACCTTGGCCAGCGGCTGGCTGGTGAGCGAGGTGGCTGGTATGCAGGTCCATGATTCCCTGATCGAACTGGTCGGGAACACCCCCCTCGTCCGCCTCAAGGCCGTGACCCGCGGGATCGGTGGCGGTGGCCGGGCGCCCGCGGTCCTGGCCAAAGTGGAGTACTTCAACCCGGGTGGCTCGGTGAAGGACCGGATCGCCCTGCGCATGGTCGAGGCGGCGGAAGCCTCGGGCGCACTGCGCCCCGGCGGCACGATCGTGGAGCCGACCTCGGGCAACACCGGGGTGGGATTGGCCATCGTCGCGGCTGAGAAGGGGTACCGCTGCCTGTTCGTCTGCCCGGACAAGGTGGGCCAGGACAAGATCAGCGTGCTGCGCGCCTACGGCGCCGAGGTGATCGTCTGCCCGGGCACCGTGTCACCGGAGCATCCCGACTCGTACTATTCGGTGTCGAGCCGCCTGGCCCGGGAGACCCCGGGCGGCTGGAAGCCAGACCAGTATGCCAACCCCGAGAACCCGGCCTCGCACTATCACTCGACCGGCCCGGAGATCTGGGCCCAGACGGACGGCAGCATCACCCACTTCGTGGCCGGCATCGGCACCGGAGGCACCATCACCGGGACCGGCCGTTACCTGAAGGAGGTCTCCGGCGGCACGGTGCGGGTGATCGGGGCTGACCCGGAGGGCTCGGTGTACTCGGGAGGCAGCGGGCGGCCATACCTCGTCGAGGGCGTGGGCGAGGACATGTGGCCCGCGAACTACGACCCGTCCGTCTGCGACCAGGTCATCGCGGTAAGCGACGCGGAGTCGTTCCTGATGACCCGGCGGCTGGCCCGTGAGGAGGCACTGCTCACCGGTGGCTCGTGCGGGCTGGCCGTTGTCGCCGCGCTGCGGGTCGCGGCCACCGCGGCGCCCGATGACGTCATCGTCGTGCTGCTGCCGGACGGCGGCCGGGGCTACCTGTCGAAGATCTTCAGCGACGAGTGGATGGCTGACTACGGCTTCCTCAACGCGGAGACCACCGAGCCCAAGGTCGGCGACGTGCTGGCCCGCAAGCAGGCCGGGCTCCCCGAGTTCGTGCACGCCCACCCAGAGGAGACCGTCGGGGCCGCGATCGGGATCCTGCGCGAGTACAACGTGTCACAGTTGCCGGTGATGAAGGAGGAGCCCCCGGTGATGGCCGCGGAGGTGATCGGCTCCGTCGTGGAACGCGACCTGCTCGACGCGCTGGTCTCCGGCCGGGCCACCCCGCAGGATGCGGTGGGTGGCCACATGTCGGCGCCGCTGCCCACGGTTGGCTCCGGCGAGCCGGTGAGCCGTGCGGTCGAGGCGCTGGAGAAGGCGGGGGCGGCGGTGGTCCTGGTGGACGGCCGTCCGTCCGGCATGATCACCCGGCAGGACCTGCTGACATTCCTCGCGGGAAGTTCATGACAATGGCGCGGAAGCGCTGAGTCATTACCTGGAAGTAATGGTGCTGGCGTGGCGTGCGGCGTCCTGAGATGGCCAAGTTATTCGATCATCATGCTCGCCCGGTTGCTGTAAATTTCATCGGCCCAAATGGCATCGGGCGACCGTGAGATTGGCTGCCCGCGTCTCATGCAGCTCGCCGGAACGCCGTACCACCAGGTCAGATCGCGTTCTATCTAGCGGACTCGCTTATCGGGTGCGGCCGTCAACAGAGGCCAGGTAAAGAATGACAAAAATGTCATCTTGCCGAAGGTCTACCGCGGCGTGGGCCGGCTCTATGTTTGGCGCGGTCTCTCCCCCCCGCCACCTACCCAAGGGAGACGTGTCATGGATCAACCCCATTTGCTTACCCGGCGCACGGCCATCAAGAGCGCGAGCGCCCTGGCCCTGGCGGCCGGCGCGCTCGAGATCGCCGGGCCGCTGGCCTGGGCTCCGCAGCGTGCGGCCGCGGCGACGACACTGCCCGACATCCAGTTCGACGTCGGCGCCTTCCTGACCACGCCGCCGCAGACCTCGGACACCGGGGTGCAGTTCCAGATGCCGCCGGTGCACACGGTCTTCATCACCGCCCGGCTGCTGCGCACCCCGACCACGGCCGACCGGACCATGCTGGCCAACGCGCTGAACAGGCTTGAAACCAGCTACGCGTTCAACGCCACCAACATCATGACGTTCATCTCGTACGGCATCCCCTACTTCAACCGGCTCTCCGGCGGGCTCAACGGGACCCTCGTCTCCAGCCACCTGCCCCGGCTGCTCTCGAACACCAGCCGGTACGTGCTGGAGGAGGCGGTGCCGAGTCCGACCGACGTGAGTTCCAGCAACCCCGGCATCACCAAACTGCGCTACAACGTGCCGGTCGCGATCGAGTCGAACGACATGCTGATCACGGTCCGCAGCGACAATCCGTCGTTCGTCTCCGACGTCCTGGCCTGGTTTGGCGGCAGCAACGTGCTGCGGGGCCAGTCCGCCGCGTCCCCGACCCTCAGCGGCCTGCTCACCTTCACCTCCAGCCGGTACATGTTCGCCCAGATCGGGTTGCCGCAGGCGGTCGCCCAGCAGAACAACCTGCCGTTCGCCAACTTCATCCAGCACCAGTCGCCCATGTGGATGGGCTTCGCCGACCAGCAGACCAACGGGGCAGGTCCCGCCGCGATCTGCACATTCGCCGGCAATTCGTCCGCCAAGTTCAGCAACGCCAAGGCCGGCGACTACTTCGACAACGGCTCGATCCAGCACCTGTCCCACGACATCATCGACATGCTGCAGTGGTTCGACATGGACACCCCCACGTCGCCGCCGGACGATGACGGCACGTTCGTCGAACGCAACCAGTACATGTTCCATGCGCCGAACAGCGTCCCGGGCAATACCAACCAGTTCGTTGACGGCGGCGGCCCGGCCTTCCTGAACAACGTCAACAACGGGCCGGGCTACGCGGCGCGGACGGCGGCCGGCATCGGCACCAACATCGACCCGACGACGGGGCTGCACGAGCGCCGGATGGGCCACCTGTCCTGCCTGCAGCGCTCGTCGCGGGCCGCGGACGGGACGCCGGCGCACATCCGGATGGACGGCCCCGGCTTCGACAACATGGATGTCCCCGGCGGCAGCAGCCAGCCGAAGCTGCAGTTCAGCATCTTCGTGCCGACGTCGGACTTCTTCCGCACCATGCGGGTCAATCAGGCGTCGCTCGACCTGCAGGCGCAGTTCGGCGTGGCCCCGACCGACAATGGCCTGGAGCGTTTCATCACTTCGACCCGGCGGCAGAACTTCCTCTGCCCGCCGCGCCGCAACCGGGTGTTCCCCCTGGTCGAACTGGCCTGAGCCGCGGAGTGTCCCCGCGGATCCCCACGGCTGCGCACGCAGGCCCAGGGGGTCCACGGGACGCCCGGCCAGGTTCGAGGCGCGGCCCCGTCCCCATGCCCGCCGCCGCGCCGTGGCAGAGTGTCAGCCGTGACGACGAACTCCGGGGACAGGTTCGAGACGCTGGCGATCCATGCGGGTCAGGAAGCTGACCCGCTGACCGGCGCGGTGGTCCCGCCCATCTACCAGGTGTCCACGTACAAGCAGGATGCGGTGGGCAGCCCGCGTGGCGGTTATGAGTATTCGCGGACCGCCAACCCGACCCGGGGGGCGCTGGAGGAGTGCCTCGCCGCCCTGGAGGGCGGCGCGCGGGCACTCGCCTTCGCCTCCGGGATGGCGGCCGAGGACTGCCTGCTCCGCGCGGTCTGCCGGCCCGGCGATCATGTGCTCATTCCCGATGACGCCTACGGCGGCACCTACCGGCTGCTCGCCGGGGTGCTGGCGGACTGGGGCATCAGCCACGCACCCGTGCCCCTGTCGGACACCCGGGCGGTGCGGGACGCCCTCGCGCAGCGGCCGGCCCGCGTCCTGTGGGCCGAGACACCGACCAATCCCCTGCTGTCCATCGCGGACATCAGCGCGCTCGCGGAACTCGCCCATGAGGCGGGCGCGCTGCTGGTGGTGGACAATACGTTCGCGTCGCCTTACCTGCAACAGCCGATCGCGCTTGGCGCCGACGCGGTCGTCCACTCCACCACCAAGTACCTTGGCGGCCATTCCGACGTGCTGGGCGGCGCGCTGGTCGTGCCGGACAGCGGGCTCGGCGAGCGACTCGGCTACCTGCAGAACGCCACGGGCGCAGTCGCCGGGCCGTTCGACGCATGGCTGACCCTGCGCGGTATCAAGACCCTGGCGGTCCGGATGGACCGGCACTGCCAGAACGCGGCGCGGGTGGCGGCCATGCTGGCCGCGCACCCCGAGGTGACCGAGGTGTTCTATCCGGGGCTGGCCAGCCATCCCGGCCACGATGTCGCAGCCAAGCAGATGCGGGACTTTGGCGGGATGGTGTCGTGCCGGCTGCGCGGCGGCGAGCAGGCGGCCTTCGCGGTCTGCGGGCGGACCCGGCTGTTCACGCTCGGGGAGTCGCTCGGCGGGGTGGAATCGCTGATCGAGCACCCGGGCCGGATGACGCACGCCTCCGCGGCCGGGTCGGCCCTGGCGGTGCCGCCGGACCTGATCAGGCTCTCGGTCGGCATCGAGACCTGCGACGACCTGCTGGAAGACCTGCGCCAAGCGCTGCGCTGACCGGGTTGCGGTCAGCGGGTTGCGGTCAGCGGGTGTTCCACACCATGAGCACAAGGATCACCAGCCAGATGAGGCTGATCACGCCGGCCATCGAGGCGATCCGGCCCCGTTCCACCGTGGCCACGGCGACCTCCCGCGGTGCGCCGGGTACCGGGGCGGGCGGCTCCGGTGGCCCGGGCTCATCGTCCGTGGCCCCGGTGGGGTCGGGCCCGGCAGGCTGACCGCCCGCCCCGGTCACCACCGGTGTCTCCACCCCTTCCAGCGCAACGATGGCCCGGTGCTGGTCCCGCATGACGAGGGCGAGCAGGACCAGGGCGACAACGAACAGCGTCATCGACGCGGTCACCCACGCCTTGGTGATCTCGTGCAGCGCCTGACCCGCGATGATCCCGAAGAGCAGCACGCCCAGCGAGGCGGCCCCGAAGATCCTGGTCATCCGGGACAGGTAGCGCAGCACGACCAGGTTGCGGGTCCGGATATAGCGCGGCGTGGACATCGTCGCGATGGTGACCGGCCCAATAGCGAAGATCACGAAACCGATGTGGAACCAGAGGATCAGCCGGTCGGTGAAGGACATGCCCCGATCCTAGAGGCGTCAGTTCCGGCCGGACGACCTGCTCCCTGACTTCCCGCCGAACCCGGCCCAGCAGGCCAGCGCGAGCAGGATCAGGCCCACGATGAGCGAGCTTCCGGCGCGCAGCGGGTGGTGGCCTGACGAGCCGGCGATGTGGCCGGGAATGAAGCCAGGCAGCGAGCTGGCCGTTGTTGACACGTAGATAATTCCGACAACTATCAGCAGAACACCGACAATTGCCAGAATAAGCGCACCAATGCGCCGTACGGATGATTGCGTGCCCGAATGGGTAACAGAACTCATATGGCCCCCTCAGGAAAAAGACCTGACGGCCGAACGTTACTACGGGAACGCGGCGAGTGGCTCCGGCTGAAAAAGCGTTAAACGAAAATTTATCGCCGGGTCTTGCGGCGGGAGCGCAGGAAGTCCCGGACCACGAACTCGCCGAGGCGCTCAGGGATCGCGCGGAGCACCCGGCCCCCATTTCGCCGCGCCACTTCGTCGACAAACATGGTCAGCCCTTCGTCCTCGGCCAGCATGAAGACATTGAGCGCGGCGCGGCGGCGGGTCATCTTGTCCACCTCGGCCAGGGTGAGTTCCAGCGTCTCCGGCGTGGGCGGCCAGTCGAAATGGGATTGCCCGTCCCGCCGGAGGTGGGCGGTGGGCTCGCCGTCAGTCACGATCAGCACCACTGGATCGTGCTCCGGCCGGCGGTCGAGGTACCGCCCGGCCAGCACCAGGGCATGGTGCAGGTTGGTGCCCTGGACCATGTCCCAGCCGAGCGACGCGAGATCGGTCTCGCGCAGTTCCCGTGCGTAGTTGGAGAACCCGATCACCTGGATAGAGTCCTGTGGGAACCTGCTGCGCACCAGGGCGTGCAGCGCCAGCGCGGTCTGCTTGGCTGCTCCCCAGGTGCCCCGCAGGTGCATCGAGTACGACAGGTCGATCAGCAGGCACACGGCGGCCGCGGCCCGCCGCTGTGTTTCGCCCACCTCGAAGTCCGCAGCCGAGAGCCGGACCGCACTGTGGCCGGCTGCACTGCTGCCGGGCGTCGCTGTGCTGCCGGGCGTCGCTGTGCTGCCGGGCGTCGCTGTGCTGCCGGGCGTCGCTGTGCTGCCGGGCGCGGCGGCCTGCGGCCGCTGGAGGGCCGATGGATCGCGCAGCAGCGCGTTGCGGACCGTGGCCGGGGCGTCGATCGCCTGCTCGTCGCCGAACTCCCACGGCCGGGTGGCGCCGGTCAGTTCACCGGCCTGCCCCACGTCGTTCTGCTCGTGGTCCCCGTAGCCGCCCTCGGGGAGATCCGCGAAGACCCGGCGCAGGGCCGTCTCACCGAGCCGGCGCACCGCCTTCGGGGTCAGGTCCAGGCGGCCCGCGTGCCGCTCCACGTACCCTTGCCGTTCCAGTTCCCGCTCGGTCTGGCGCAGCGCCGCCATGTCATCGACGGCCTGGCGGCCCAGCGCCCGCCGGATCGCGCTCTCGTCGATGTCGTCCAGTCGTGCGCCCGGGTAGTCCTGGCGCAGCGCCGTCTCCAGGTCAGCCAGGTCAGCCAGGTCGGCGAGCGCGGTGGTGGCGTCACCCAGGCCCAGCGGCTGGTCGCCGGTCATCGGGTCTTCGCCCCAGCCGGACAGGTCCATGTCGGGCCGGCGGGCCCGGAGCAGGTCGGCCAGCCGGGCCATTTCCGCGGCCAGGCCCGCGTCCTGCAGGGTCTGGTCCATCAACCCGGCCAGCTCATCACGCTGGCCATCGGTGAGCGACTCAAGCAGCCGCTGCGCCGCCTGGGCCCGGCGGACCAGCGAGTCGACCAGTTCCTCCAGATTGCGCGGGTTGTCCGGGAACAGGTCCCCGTAGGAGTCCATGAAGCGGTCGAAGTCCTCGGCGGTGTGCTCGCCCCGGGAGTCGGCTTCCAGCATCCCGTTGAGGTCGGCGAGCATGTCCTTGACCCGCTGCATGGCTTCGGTGTCGGGCCGCTCCAGCACGTCTTTCATGCCGCGGAACTGGCTATCAAGCACCTCGCTGCGGAGCAGGTCCTTGAGCCGCTCGAAGGTCTCCCTGGCCGCCGCGGAGCGCCAGGAGTAGTCAGCCAGCCGCCGGACCGCCTGCGCGGTGTCCGACGGCAGCGAGTCGAGCTCGGCCTCACGCAGCCTGGCTTCGTCGCTGGGGTCGGGGAAGAGTTCCGCCCGCTCCTGGCCGACGGCCGTGTCGAGCAGCGAGCGAGCCTGGTCCAGGATGCCGTCGAGGCGGCCCCGGCTGCGCACCTCCCGCTGCCGCTCACGCACCCGCCGCAGCATGTCGTCCAGGCCGCGGTGGTCTCCCATGCCGCGGCGCAGCAGATCACGCAGCGCGCTAGCCGGGTCCGCGCCGCCGAGCACCGCGTCGCCGAGCTCGTCCAGCGCGCCACGGGCGTCATACGGCGGGGCCAGCGGATCCGGCCCGTCGTGGTACTCGCCGTACCGGTAACCAGTCACGCCTGCCCCGCTTCCGTCCTCCGGTGCCGTCTGCTCACGTGCGGTAGACAGCACCTCCGTCGACGGAGTCCTTGGACAGCCGCCGCATCAGGTACAGCCCTTCGAGGGCGAACTCCAGGGCCGCGGCCGCGTGCCCGAACGACTCGTCACCGTCGTCCATGCCCAGCCGTCCCATGATCCTGGCCAGGCCTGGCACCTCCCCGATCCGCTGCAGCAGGTCGCCGGCGGGCACCAGGTCGCCGGACTCGACGCTGCCCCCGTCGTCGAAGATGGCGAGCAGGGGGGTCAGGTCAGCGCTGCCCAGCCTGGCCCGGAAGGTCTCGGCCACGGCGCGGCGCAGCAGGTGCTCAAGGACTTCCTGCTCCCGGCCTTCCTCGCTGACCTCGAATTCGACCTTGCCGCGCAGCGAGCTCACCGTGGATGGCAGGTCGCAGATCCGGGCCACTGGTTGTGCCTCCCCGGTGAGGGCGGCCCGGCGCAGCGCGGAAGCGGCGACGGACTCAGCGGCGGCGATCGCGAACCGGGCCGATACCCCGGACCGCGAGTCCACCGCGGGTGAGGCACGCACCAGCCGGGTGAACCGGGCGATGACTTCCATCAGGTGGGCCGGCAGGGCCGCGCCGGGATCGCTGCCCTGCCACGAGATCACGGACTCCTGCTTGGTCAGGGTGATCTCGTCCTCCAGGGACATCGGGTAGTGCGTGCGGATCTCAGCGCCGAACCGGTCCTTCAGCGGCGTGATGATCCGGCCCCGGTTCGTGTAGTCCTCCGGGTTCGCGCTCGCCACCAGAACAAGGTCGAGCGGCAGGCGCAGGGCGTATCCGCGTACCCCGATGTCCCGTTCCTCCAGGACGTTCAGCAACGCCACTTGGATCCGTTCGGCCAGGTCTGGAAGTTCATTCAGGCAGAACACGCCACGGTTGGTCCGCGGCACCAGCCCGAAGTGGATCGTTTCCGGGTCGCCGAGGGTCCGTCCTTCCGCCACCTTCACCGGATCGATGTCCCCGATCAGGTCGCCCACGCTGGTGTCGGGCGTGGCCAGCTTCTCGCCGTACCGCTCGCCGCGGTGCCGCCAGGTCACCGGCAGGTCGTCACCCTGCTCGCCGGCCAGGCGGCGGCAGCGCGCGCAGGCGGGCAGATAGGGATGGTCATTGATCTCGCAGCCCGAGACGGTCGGGGTCCACTCATCGAGCAGGGTGGGCAGTGTCCGGATGAGCCGCGTCTTGCCCTGGCCGCGCTCGCCGAGCAGGATCGTGTCGTGCCCGGCGAGGAGCGCCCGCTCCAGGTGCGGCAGCACGGTCTGGCCGAAGCCGACGATCCCGGGGAACCGGTCTTCGCCGGCCCGCATCTTGGCCAGCAGGTTGCGGCGAATCTCTTCTTTGACGGACACATGCTCGTGCCCGCTGGCCCGGAGTGCTCCCAGGGTAGCGATCTCCGGGTGGGGCGACGGGCCCGCTGCGGGGTGGGTCTGGTTGTGTGGCTGCACCATTCGACAGTATGTGTATGCCGGCCGGGTTCGCACATCGCCCAGGTCACGCCGGCCGGATCGACCGCGGACGGGAGCTGAGGGCGTGGGAACCAAAGACCCGGCGCTGGCCATTGACATCGGCGGGACCAAGATCGCTGTCGGGCTCGTCGAGCCGGACGGGCGGCTGCTGACCTGGGCGCAGCTGCCGACCCCCCGGCTGGACGGCGAGCAGCTCTGGCGCACGCTGGATTCGCTGATCAGCCGGGCCATCGCGGAGGCCCACGTCAACGCGCCCGAGGGACTGTCCGGCGTCGGCTGCGGCTGCGGCGGCCCCATGGAGTGGCCGGCCGGAAACGTCTCCCCGCTGAACATCCCGGCCTGGCGCGGGTTCCCGCTCCGCAAGCGGCTCCAGGAGCGGTTCCCCGGCCTTCCGGTGCGGCTGCATAACGACGCGATCTGCGTGGCGGCCGGCGAGCACTGGCGGGGCGCGGGCCGGGGCCGGCGCACCATGCTGGGCATGGTGGTGTCCACCGGCGTCGGCGGCGGCCTGGTGCTTGACGGCAGGCTCATCAACGGGGCGACCGGCAACGCCGGGCACATCGGCCACGTGGTCGTGGACCCGGACGGGCCGCCCTGCGTCTGCGGCGGGCGCGGCTGCGTCGAGGCGATCGCCCGCGGGCCCGCGCTCGCCGCGTGGGCCCAGGCGCAGGGGTGGCGCCCCGGCCAGCCGGACGCTACCGCCAAGGATCTCGCCGACGACGCGGCGCAGGGGCATCCGGTCGGGCTGGCCGCCATGCGCCGGGCGGGCCGGGCCCTGGGCATCGCCATCGCCTCCGCCACCCACCTGTGCGACCTGGAGGTGGTCGCGGTGGGGGGCGGGCTTGCGCAAGCCGGGTCGCTGCTGCTCGACCCGCTGGAGGAAGCGCTCCGGGTGCACGTGGGCCTGGACTTTGCCCGCGACGTCGTGGTGGTGCCGGCCGCGCTCGGCCAGAGCGCCGGCCTGGTCGGCGCGGCCGCGCTGCTGTTCGCGGCTGACCGGTACTGGCTGGGCGAGTGAACTAGGCCGGCCCGGACCGGGGCGGCCAGGACCGGACCGGGGCGGCCAGGTGCGAGACTGCACACCATGACGATGGCGTCCTCCCCGGTCGGGCCGGGTGACGTGGCCGCTGCCCGCGAGGTGCTCCGCGGTGTCCTGGCGCCCACCCCGCTGCTGCGTTCCCGCGTGCTGTCCGACCGGCTCGGCGGGCCGGTCTTCCTGAAGTGCGAGAACCTCCAGCGGACCGGATCGTTCAAGGCACGTGGTGCCTACCTGCGGATTTCCCGGCTCAGCGACTCCGAGCGGGCCCGCGGTGTGGTCGCGGCGAGCGCGGGCAACCATGCCCAGGGGGTGGCTTTCGCCGCCGCCCTGCTCGGCGCCAAGGCCACCGTCATCATGCCGGAAGGAGCGCCGCTGCCCAAGATCGAGGCCACCTTGTCTTACGGGGCCGACATCATCACCAGCGGGCAGACGGTGGACGACGCGCTGGCCACGGCGCACGCCTATGCGACCGAGCACGGGGCGGTGTTCATCCACCCGTTCGACCACCCCGACGTGGTGGCCGGCCAGGGCACGGTCGGCCTGGAGATCATGGAGCAGTGCCCTGAGGTGCGGACGGTCGCCGTCCCGGTGGGCGGCGGCGGGCTCGCGGCCGGCATTTCGGTCGCAGTGCACGGGGCCGATCCGGACGTCCGCCTGGTCGGGGTGCAGGCCGAGGCGGTAGCGCCGTACCCGGGCTCGCTGGCCGCCGGTCATCCGGTGCGGGTGGATCCCGCGCCGACCATGGCCGACGGCATCGCGGTCGGACAGCCGGGGGTGATCGCATTCGACATCCTGGCCGGGTTCGGCGACCAGGTGGTGACCGTGTCCGAGGAGGCGCTGTCCCGGGGGCTGCTGCTCTGCCTGGAGCGCGCCAAGCAGCTTGTCGAGCCGGCCGGGGCGGCCGGCGTGGCCGCGCTGCTTGAGCACCCGGGCATGTTCGAGCCGCCGGTGGTGGCCGTGCTTTCCGGGGGCAATATCGATCCGCTGCTGCTGTCCAAGGTGCTGCGATACGGCCTGTCAGCGGCCGGCCGTTACCTGGCGCTGCGCTGCCGGGTACCCGATCGCCCCGGTGCGCTCGCCACGTTGCTCCGCGAGGTCGCGAACCTCGGGGCCAACGTCCTTGAGGTGACGCACGAGCGGGTCACCCCGCGGCTGCGGGTGGGTGAGGTCGAGGTGGCGCTGCAGGTGGAGACCCGCGGCCCCGGCCATTGCGAGGAAGTGATCAGCCAGCTTCGCCAGGCCGGGTACACCCTCATCTTCAGCTGACCCCGGGCGGTCCAGCTGACCCCGCCGGTCAGAGGTTGCCGCGGCGGGCTTGCTCGCGTTCGATCGCCTCGAAGAGCGCCTTGAAGTTGCCCTTGCCGAACCCTTGGGAGCCGTGCCGCTCGATCAGCTCGAAGAAGACGGTCGGCCGGTCCTGCACCGGCTTGGTGAAGATCTGCAGGAGATAGCCGTCCTCATCCCGGTCGGCGAGGATCCGCAGTTCCCGCAGGGTCGGGCCGGGCACCCGGGTCTGGCCCGCCCAGTCACCCAGCGAGTCGTAGTAGCTGTCCGGCGTGCCCAGGAACTCCACCCCGGCCGCCCGCATGGCTTGGACCGTCGCGACGATGTCGTCGCAGGCCAGGGCGATGTGCTGGACACCGGGGCCGCCATAGAACTCCAGGTACTCGTCGATCTGGGACTTCTTCTTGCCGGCGGCGGGCTCGTTGATCGGGAACTTGACCTTGCGGGACCCGTCCGCGACCACCTTGCTCATCAGGGCGGAGTACTCGGTGGAGATGTCGTCGCCGACGAACTCCTTCATGTTCGTGAAGCCCATGACCTGCTGGTAGAAGCCGACCCAGTCGTCCATCTTGCCGAGTTCGACGTTGCCCACGCAGTGGTCCACGTCGGTGAAGAAGGGCCGCGCGGGCGGCGCCACGATCGGCTCCGCCGCCACGTACCCAGGCAGGTAGGGGCCGGAGTAGCTGGACCGCTCCACGAGCGTGTGCCTGGTCTGGCCGTAGGTGGCGATGCTGGCCAGCACTACCTTGCCCTGGTCATCCTCAAGCACCTCCGGCTCGGACAGGCCGCGGGCGCCGTGGGAGACGGCATAGGAGTAGGCCGCCTCGGCCGACGGCACGCCGATGGCCAGATCGATCACGCCGTCGCCGTGCTCCGCGACATGCCGGCCCAGGCTGGTCCCGGCCCGGACCGGCCCGCGCAGCACGAACCGCGCACGGCCGGACTCCAGCACGTAGGCGGCCTCGTCGCGGCAGCCGGTCTCCGGGCCCCGGTAGGCGACGCAGCTCATGCCGAACGCGGTGGAGTAGTAGTGCGCTGCCTGCCGGGCGTTGCCCACGGCGAACACCACGGCATCGGTTCCGGTGACCGGGAATGCGTCCATGGCCTGCTCCTCGCGCTGCTTCCGGGGCTTGACTGCAGCATGAGCGCCACATCGCAAGCTGCGCAACTACTTCGGAATTTACTGCTCAGTTTGTATAGTGTTCAGGGAGAACTGCTGAGATATCTGCACACCCTGTGCTGGTTGGCGCGGCAGGGTCAGCGCAAGGGGGTGCCCGGTGATCGACGAGCTTGACGCGCGGCTGATCGAACTGCTGGCCGCCGAGCCCCGGACTGGCGTGCTTGAGGCATCCAGGCGGCTCGGCGTGGCGCGGGGCACGGTGCAGGCCCGGCTCGACCGGCTGCATGCCCGCGGCGTGGTGACCGGATACGGCCCGGACGTGGACCCGGCCGCCATCGGCCATGGGGTGACCGCGTTCGTGACGCTGGAGATCCGGCAGGCGGGCGGGCACGACCCGGTCGCTGCGCGGCTGGCCGGGATACCTGAGGTCCTGGAGGCGCACACCATTACCGGGCCGGGGGATGTGCTGTGCCGGGTGGTCGCCCGGACCAACGCTGACCTGCAGCGGGTAATCGACGCGATCGTCGAGGTGGCCGGGGTGGTGCGCACATCGACGGTGATCGCTCTCGCGACGCCGGTGCCGTACCGGGTCGTGCCCCTGGTCCGGGTCGCCGCCGACGGGCCTGCCTAGCGGCCGGGCCGGCGTCCCGCTGTACGGGGCGGTCTAGCTGTGCGGGGTGGCGGGCTCGGTGGCCGCGCGGGCGCCGGCCAGCCCGAACGCGATGTCCAGCACCACCTCGCGCAACTCACCCGGCCTGCTCGCCCGCTCGGCATAGAACATGCAGCCGAAGCTCACGCTGGCCAGGGCCACGGCCGCCCGGACCTGCCCGGCGAGCGGGGCGTCCGGCTCGGTGAGGATCTCAACCAGCCCATCCATCCGCTCGCGGAACAGCTCGCTGCGGTGCTTGGCGGACGCGAGGCTGCTGACCGCGGCCTGATTCTGCTGGAGCATCCGGAAGACCTCGCTGCCATCTTCGACGATGCTGAAGTACCGGTCCAGCACCAGGCCCCGCATCTCGCCGGTCCTCGGCTGGTCGCGGCCCCAGTCGATGAGCGCGTCGATCTGGCCGAAATAGTCCTCTACCAGGCTGCCGACGATGTCTTCCTTGGATTTGAAGTGGTAGTACAGGGCCGCCTTGGTGACCCCGAGCCGTTCGGCGATCTCGCGCAGCGAGGTCTTCTCGTACCCCTGCTCCGCGAAGAGTTCCAGGGCCACGGCCTGGATCCGTTCCCTGGTGTCACCGCGAGGATGCGCCGCGTCTGCACCCGGCACCCGCGCACGGCCGGCCGCCGGTGCACTGTCACGCATCGCCTGGTCCATCGTGATGCATCTCGCCTCGCTTCGGCCGGCTTAACCTACTTGACGGCCGGTTAGCTGGCATCTTAGTCTGGGCTCTGCGAATATGCTAGCCGGTCGGCAAGTAAGTTGTCGTGGCCGGACGGCGGGCAGTCACCCCCGGAGGGAGCCCAGCATGGCAGGCATCGAGGCCGGATCGGCTCCTGGGGCCCCGGGCGGGCCGGCGGCAGCCGGAGCGGGGGACGCGAACATCGGCGTCCGCCGGGAGATCCTCGTCGTGCTGCCCGGCCTGCTTCTCGCGATCATGCTCGCCATGCTCGACCAGCTGATCGTGGGCACCGCGCTGCCGCGTATCGTCGGCAGCCTCGGCGGGGTCGCCCACCTGTCCTGGGTCGTCACCGCGTACGTGCTGGCCTCAACGATCACCACCCCGCTCTACGGGAAACTCGGCGACATGTACGGCCGGAAGAAGCTGTTCATGGCCGCCATCGTGCTTTTCCTGGCCGGTTCCGCGCTGGCCGGCCTGTCCCAGACGATGGATCAGCTCATCGCGTTCCGCGCGATCCAGGGCCTCGGCGCTGGCGGCCTCATGGTCAGCGCCATCGCGATCATCGGCGACCTGGTCTCGCCCCGCGAGCGGGGCCAGTACATGGGCTACATCATGGGCGTCATGATGGTCGCCACGATCGGCGGGCCGCTGCTCGGCGGGTTCATCACCGACACCTTCTCGTGGCGCTGGATCTTCTACATCAACCTGCCGCTCGGCGGTATCGCCCTGGCCTACCTGGCCACCACCCTGCACCTGCCCAAGCGGCGGATCGAGCACCGGGTGGACTACCCGGGCGCGGCCATCCTCGCCGTCGCGACGACCGCGATCGTGCTGGTCTCGACGTGGGGCGGCACCCAGTACGGGTGGCGCTCACCGCAGATCATCGGCCTGGTCATCGTCGCGATCGTGACCGTGGTCGCGTTCGTCATGGTGGAGGGCCGCGCGGCCGAGCCGATCCTGCCGCTGCACATTTTCCGCAACCGCAACTTCGCGCTTATCTCCAGCCTGAGCTTCCTGGCCGGGCTCGCCATGTTCGGCGCGATCACTTTCCTGCCGCTCTACCAGCAGACCGTGCAGGGAGCCTCACCAACTGTCAGCGGCCTGCTGCTCACGCCCATGATGGTCGGCGTGATGGTGACCTCGCTGATCGCCGGCCAGCTGACCACCCGCACCGGCCGCTACCGGGCCCTGCCGATCCTCGGCGCGGGAGGGATGGCCCTGGGCATGTTCCTGCTCTCGCTGATCGGCGTGCACACCAGCCGGGTCACCCTGGGGCTCTTCATGGTCGTGCTCGGGTTCGGCATGGGCTTCCTGATGCAGATGACCACCCTGCTGGCCCAGAACAGCGTGCAACCCCGCGACATCGGCGTGGCGAGCAGTTCGCGGCTGTTCTTCCAGCAGATCGGCGGATCGATCGGCGTGTCGGCGTTCGGCGCCATCTTCGCCAGCCGGCTGCAGCACGCGCTGACCTCAGTAGCGCCCGGCGTGCACCTCAGCACCGGCGGTGGCCAGTTCAACCCGGCCACCGTGCGGCGGCTGCCCGTCGCGTTGCAGCACGACGTGTTCTACGCGGTCACCCACGCGGTCCAGGGGGTCTTCCTCTGGGCGATCCCGGCCGCGCTGCTCGCCTTCGTGCTGACCTGGTTCATCAAGGAGATCCCGCTGCGGGGTCGCGCCCCGGCAACCGAGGAGCCAGCGCCCGAACTCGTCGGCTGACGGCGCGGAAAACCATGATCACGGTGCTTTTCAGCCGCAGCTGAAAAGCACCGTGATCATGAAGTGGCTGGGGTGCATCGGGCAGATGCGGGCCGCGGTGCGGCCGCCGAGTCAGATTTTCCCGTAGGGGACCGCCTCAAGGATCTCAACCGTCGCCGCGCGCCCGTTCGGCAGCGTGTAGGTGGCCGTCTCGCCGACCTTCTTGCCGGAGATGGCGCTGCCCAGCGGGGAGCGCGGGGAGTAGACATCGATGGGCGAGCTGCTCTCCTCGCGGGAGGCCAGCAGGAAGGTGACCTCGTCATCATCACTGTCGAAGCGGATCGTGACGGTCATGCCCGGACCCACCACCCCGTCGGTGCGCGGTGGCTCCCCGACCCGGGCGTTCTGGATGATGTGGGTGAGCTGGTTGATCCGGCCCTCCCGCTGGCCCTGCTCGTCCTTGGCGGCGTGGTAGCCGCCGTTCTCCTTCAGATCGCCCTCGTCCCGGGCGGCCTCGATCTTCTGCGCGATCTCGACCCGCCCTGGGCCCGAGAGGTAGTCCAGCTCGGACTTGAGCCGGTCGTATGCCTCCTGGGTCAGCCAGGTGACGCTGTCATTGCGGGTCTCGGTCATGGGTACTCCTTGCCTGCAGTGCGGACGCGGACGTCCGCGGGAGCGCTGAGTGTCTCCTCGGGGTAATCCTTTAGGCTAACAAGGCTCCGCAAGTACGTCGCGTCGGTCAGCCGCCTCGGTCAGTAGTCAGCATGACCGAGAAGGCGGCTGTCGCGGTAGGCCCAAGCTGCGCCGACCCCGGCGAAGTGCGGGAATGTCGTCGCCCGGCGGGCGTGTTGTCCAGCAGAATGGCCTGCCGGCGCTGCTGTGGCCCGGCCGCCCGGGTGTGCGATGTCGGTGCGGCGCACCTCGGTCGATGTGTAACACCTCTGGCGCTGAAGGGGATTAGCTTGTCTGCCCTGATCAATGACCCTGCCGATATGCCCGGCCGGGCCGTCGCGGCGAACGCCGGCGGCCCGGTCCCGGCCACGCCACTGCGGCTGATGGCCGTGCACGCGCACCCCGACGACGAGTCGAGCAAGGGCGCCGCGACCATGGCCAGGTACGTCCGGGACGGTGTGGACGTCATGGTCTGCACACTGACCGGTGGCGAGCGCGGCAGCATCCTCAACAAGGCGATGGACCGCCCCGAGGTCAGGGAGAACCTGGCCCGGATCCGCCGTGAGGAGATGGCGCGGGCCCGGGAGATCCTGGGCGTCCGCCAGGAATTCCTCGGTTTCATCGACTCCGGGTTGCCCGAGGGTGATCCGCTGCCGCCGCTGCCCGAGGACTGCTTCGCGCTGAAAGGCCTGGAGGAGGCGTCGCACCCGCTGGTCCGGGCGGTCCGTGAGTTCCGGCCGCATGTGATGCTGACCTATGACGAGCAGGGCGGGTACCCGCACCCGGACCACATCAAGTGCCATGAGGTCTCGGTGGAGGCGTTCGAGGCCGCGGCCGACCCGGACCGTTACCCCGGTACCGGCGATCCCTGGCAGCCGCTCAAGCTGTACTACTTCGCGACGTTTCACCGGGCCCGGTTCACCGCGCTGCATGCGGAAATGGTGCGCCGCGGCCTGGAATCGCCCTACGCGGAGCGGATGGAACGGGCCGCGGAGCGCGCCGAGGAGCGCCCCGAACTGGAGATCACCACCCGGGTGCTCTGCGGTGAGTTCTTCGGGATCCGCGACCAGGCGCTGATCGCGCACGCCACCCAGATCGACCCGGAGAGCTCCTGGTTTGCTTGCCCGCTGGATGTGCAGCGCGCGGCCTGGCCGACCGAGGACTACCATCTAGCCAGGTCGGTGGTGGACACGGAGCGCCCGGAGGATGACCTGTTCGCCGGGGTGCGGGAGAGGGTGAGCCTGTGACTGGTGTGCTGGCCGCCGTCACGGCTAACGACATCGAGCCTGGGGCTCTCGGGTTCCTGGTCGTGGCCGCGATGGGCCTGGCGCTGTTCTTCCTGTTCCGCTCGATGAACAAGCAACTGCACAAGATCACCCCGGATGCACAGAGCCGCAAGCCGGCCAAATCCGGCTACATCGAGGATTCGGGCAGCGTCAGCGACGGCCCCGCCTCCTGATCAAGGCCCGTTAAGCGCACGCAAGCCCCGCCGGGTTCATGCCTGCCCGGCCATCCGGGCTGGGGTGGCTCGGTTGCCTCGCGGCGGCGGCAGGTCAGTCGGTGCGCAGTTGCCGCCCGTAGGCCAGCAGCAGGAAGTCCGGCACCGGGCACCAGTCGCGATCGGGGATGCGCCGGAACCCGGCCGCCGCATACAAGCGCTGGGCCGCGAACATGTCGGGCTGCGTGCACAGCACCAGGTGGTGGGCACCCAAGGCGATGGCCCGGTCGGTGACCGCCTGGAGCAGCGCCCGGCCGACTCCCCGGCCCTGCGCGCCCGGGGACACCGCGAGCGCCCGGATCTCAGCCTCGCCGGGGCCGCGGACCACGTGCCCGCCGTCCGGCCATGATTGCAGCATCACCGTGCCCAGGATCTGCCCGCCGTCCACGGCGGCGAGCACCAGGCCGTCGCCTTCGCGGCCGAGTCCGCGAAGCGTCTCGGTGTAGTGGGACCCGTCCGAGAGGAAGTCCTGCGCGGCGTAGGCGTCGACCCGCAGGTCGCCGATCGCGGGGATTTCGCTGGGCCTGGCGTCACGTACGATCACGCCGTTCTCCAACCTTCCCGGCACGGCGCTCATTCCGGGCCGGGTGACAGTGCCGGTTGCTAGCGTGGCGGAAGCCGGGCGGGGCCCGCCAGGCGGGGCCGAGGAGTGCGCGACACATGCTGGTCATCCACGGGATCTGGGCGGACGACGCGCTCTGCCTGTGGGCTGAGGACTCGCGGTACCCGTCCCGGGTACCGCTGCCGGGGGGCCGGCGCCCGTCCCGGGCGGCACGGCCGCACCCGTTCGCCAGTGACCCGGACACCCTCGCCGAGGTGCTGGCCGATTTGCCGGAGCCGTTCCCCGGACTGGCCCGAAAGGCCATGGAGGACGAACTCACCCTGCATCTGCCCGCGACCGCTGACGGCCCGCTGGCCTCCCCGGAACTGATCTGGCCGCAGGGCACCGGGGAGGCCCGGCCGGGGAGTGGGACGGGTCGCGTCACGCTCACCCCCTGGCGCGTCCCAGCATTGATCTTCGAGCCCGCGGCAGCGCTCGACCTGCTTGCCGACCTGGACCTGCTGGCCGCTTCCGCCGATCAGGGAGCCGTGGATGTGGCCGCCCCGGACCTGTCCCCGGAGACTGTCACCGCGGTAGCGGGCGGGTCGGCGGTCTACTGGTCGGCGGTCGCGGCCCTGGCGGCCGACCTGGCCGGACGGGGCCGTGTCCTTCCGGTCCTGGAAGCGGGGCACGCTGGCTACGCGGCGCGCTGGCGTCCCGTGCTGACCGGCCCCGACGCGCACCGGGCGCGCGATCTCGCCGCGGCCATGCCGCCGCTGTGCCGGGCGACCCAGCCGACCGGGGAGCAGCCCGCGCTGGTGCTGGCGGCGGCGCTCGACGCACTGGCTGACGCCGCCGTGCGGGCCCGGCTGGATGCCGGCCGGCCGGGCTGGTCACTGCTGCCCGTCCGGCGCGGCCGGCGGCCGGCCCAGGCCGCGCTGGCCGAGCGCTGGGTGGCGGCGCTGACCGGCTCCGATGCTCGGGTCGCGGTCACCGTGCCGGAGGAGTCAGCGGAAGCCGCCGGACTCGCCAGCGTGCTGGCCGGCTGGCGGTCGGCCGCGCAGGCGCCAGCGGGCCCGGTGCGCACCTGCTTCCGGCTCGTCGAGCCGGACCCGGACCCGGACGACGCCCTGGCCGCGCCTGCATCAGGCGACGGGCCGGTCGAGCGGATACCGGACGGCCGGCCAGCCGAATCGGCGCCGGATGACACCGCCGAGGCCCCTGAGGTGATCCGGGCCGGCCATGAGGCGGCCACCGATCGCGCGCTCTGGCGGGTCGAGTTCTCGCTGCAGTCCACCGACGATCCGAGCCTGATGATTGCCGCTGATGACATCTGGGCGGGTGATGCGGCCCTGCCGGTGGGCGGGATCAAGCACCCCGAGGAGGAGTTGCTGGCCGGCTTGGGCGCCGCTGGCCGGCTCTTCCCGGAACTGGATGCCGAACTGCGCCACGCCGCCCCGGCCGCGGCGACCCTGGATACCGCGGGCGCGTTCCGGTTCCTGAAGGAGACCGGACCGCTGCTGTCGGGCGCCGGGTTCGGCGTGCTGCTGCCGGACTGGGCCCGCAAGGCACGGCTCGGCCTCAAGCTCACCTCCCGGTCGTCGAGCACGCCGGGGACCGGGGCGGTCAAGGACGCCGCGTTCGGCCTGAATGACCTGGTCCAGTTCCGCTACGACCTGGCGGTCGGCGACCAGGCCCTGGACCCGGACGAACTTGCCGAACTGGCCCGGCTGAAGATTCCCCTGGTCAGGATCCGGGGCCAGTGGGTGGAACTGGACGAGCGGAACCTGAAAGCCGCGATGCGCTTCCTGGAGCGTGCCCAGTCCGGCGCAATGCGTGCCGGGGATGCATTGCTCGCGGGCCTGCGCGGCCCCGAGGACGACCTCCCGGTCACCGACGTAGACGCCGATGGCTGGCTAGGCGACCTGCTCTCCGGCCAAGCCGAGCGTCGCCTAGCTCCTATCGCCACGCCTGAGTCCTTCCGCGGCACCCTCCGCCCTTACCAGGAGCGCGGCGTGGCCTGGCTGTCGTTCCTCGGCGGCCTCGGAATGGGCGGAATCCTCGCAGACGACATGGGACTGGGTAAATCCGTACAAACACTAGCATTGCTCTCACATGAGCATGCACCTGGCAGTGACATCGCGCCGACGTTGCTTGTGTGTCCCATGTCGCTCGTTGGCAACTGGGAGCGGGAGGCGGAGCGGTTCACGCCGGACCTGGCCGTGCATGTGCACCACGGGTCTGACCGGCTGACCGGCGACGGGCTGCGTGATGCCCTGAGCGCGGCCGACCTGGTCATCACCACCTACGCGATCGCCGTCCGGGACCGCGACGCGCTGGCCGAGGTCAGCTGGGGCCGGGTGGTCTGCGACGAGGCGCAGAACATCAAGAACCCGGGTACCCGCCAGGCCAAGGCGGTCCGGAGCCTGCCCGCCGCATCCCGGATCGCGCTGACCGGCACCCCGGTGGAGAACCGCCTCAGCGAGCTCTGGTCGATCATGGAGTTCACCAGCCCGGCCTGCTCGGCCCGGCGGAGAAGTTCCGCACCCAGTTCGCGATCCCGGTGGAGCGCCACGGCGACGAGAGGGCGTCCGACCGGCTCCGGCAGCTCACCGGCCCGTTCATCCTGCGCCGGGTCAAGACCGACAAGACGATCATCTCCGACCTGCCGGAGAAGCAGGAGATGAAGGTCTGGTGCAACCTCACGCCCGAGCAGGCGTCGCTCTACCAGGCGACGGTCACGGACATGCTGGCCCGGATCGAGGCCGCCGAGGAGGGCATCGAGCGCCGCGGCCTGGTGCTGGCGACAATGGCCAAGCTGAAGCAGGTCTGCAACCATCCGGCGCATCTGCTCGGCGACTCCTCCCGGCTGCCCGGCCGGTCCGGCAAGCTCGCCCGCCTGGAGGAGATCTGCGACGAGGTCGTGGCCGCGGGGGAGCGGGCGCTGTGCTTCACCCAGTACGCCGAGTTCGGCCGGATGCTGCAGCCGTATTTGGCCGCGCGGCTCGGCTGCCCCGTGCTGTTCCTGCACGGAGGCACACCGAAAATGAAACGCGACACGATGGTCGAAGAATTTCAATCCCTCACGGAACCAGCCCTCTTCCTGCTGTCCCTCAAAGCCGGCGGCACCGGATTGAACCTCACCGCCGCCAATCATGTGATTCACGTTGACCGGTGGTGGAACCCGGCCGTGGAAGACCAGGCCACGGACCGGGCGTTCCGGATCGGCCAGCGCAAGGACGTGCAGGTGCGCAAGTTTGTCTGCGTCGGCACGCTGGAGGAGCGGATCGACGCCATGATCGAGGAGAAGAAGGCACTGGCCGAGCGGATCGTCGGGACTGGCGAGGGCTGGCTGACCGAACTGTCGGTCGCCGACCTGCGCGACGTGCTCGCGCTGTCTCCCGAAGCGGTGTCCCAGTGACTTCCGGTGCCGGGCCCCCCGGCCCGCCCGGGCCGGGGGACCAGCCGGTGACCAGGCGCGGCGAGGCCTGGTGGCACGAGGTGGCCGGCGGCCCGCGCCGGGTGGACGGTGGGATCAAGGCGCGCAGCAAGCGCGGCGCCATCGGGGAGACCTGGTGGTCCCGCCGGTTCATCGACGTGCTGGAGTCATACGGGATGAGCGGGCGGCTGTCCCGCGGCCGCAGCTACGCCCGGGCCGGGCAGGTGCTGGACTTCGAACTGGCCCAGGGGAAGGTCACCGCGCGGGTGCAGGGCTCCCGCCCGGTCCCGTACACGGTGCGCATCGGCGTGCTCCCGCTCACCACCGCCCAGTGGCGGCGGGTCACCGACGCGCTCGGCGCCCAGGCGCTGTTCCGCGCGAAGCTGCTGGCCGGGGAGATGCCGCCGGAGATTGAGGACGTCTTCGCGGAGTGCGGCACCCCGCTGTTCCCGCGTTCTGCGCGTGACCTTGAGATGTCCTGCTCCTGCCCGGACTGGGGCGTGCCCTGCAAGCATCTGGCCGCGGTCTGCTACGTCCTGGCGGAGGCGTTCGACCACGACCCGTTCGCCGTGCTGGCCTGGCGTGGCCGGGGCCGCGACGAACTGCTCGGCTCACTGCGCCGGCTCCCGCCGGCCGCCCCGGCGCAGCCGGGCCCGGTGATCGACGTCACCGCCCCGCCGCTCGCCCAGTGCGTGCCGGACCGGGGGCCGGCGGCGTTCTGGTCGCCGGGCATGAGCCGGGCGCGCCTGCGCGCCGTGCCGGCGACCCCGGTCAGCGCGCCTGACCTGCTGCTGCGGACCGTCGAGCCGCCGCCGGTCCGGGTCCGCGGCCAGGACCTGGCTACCCTCCTTGGCCGTGGCTACGCGCGGCTCGCTGGCGCGACCTCGGACGATGCCGACGGCTGAGGCCACGCGGGTACCCTGTCTTCGCATCGGCGGCCCCGCGCGCAGGCCATCATCGGCTATCGTCGGCGGTCCGTAGCAGGGCCATGAGCGAAGGGGGACCGGATGAATCCGGAAGCGGTGCCGCAGGTGCCCGCGGCCGATGTGCCCGCGGAAGCCCGCCTGGTGGATGTGCGGGAACTTGATGAGTGGACAGCGGGTCACGCGCCCGGTGCGCTGCACATCCCGCTTGGCGAGCTCGGCGCCCGCTACCTGGAGATCCCCCAGGACGACCCGGTCTATGTGATCTGCCGGTCGGGAGCCCGCTCCAACCACGCCGCCCACTCGCTGGCCGGCGTGGGCTGGCAGGTGCTCAACGTGTCGGACGGCATGATCGGCTGGCACGCGGCCGGCCGCGCGATGGAATGCCCGCCCGGCAACACCCCGTTCGTGGCCTGACCGGCTGAGCCTCACCGGCCCGGGTTGGCGGCGTAGCCCGGTGAGCGCACCGGGAGCACCGGCACACCACCGGCTGCGGTGCCCAGGTTCACCAGCGTCACGCGGCCAAGCCCGCCAGCGGTGGAGCCGTCCGCGAGCACGGCGATGGCCAGGGTGTTCTCCTCACCTGACTTCAGGATGCCGGCCGGCAGCACGAACGTGTGCTGCGGACCGACATTGTTGATGTACTGACCGACGTTCCATCCGTTGAGGAAGATCTGCGCCCGGTAGGACTTCGACGGGTCGTCGCTGATGGCCAGCCCGATGGAGGTATCGACGCCGGGGGGCACCTTCAGCCGGAACGTCGTCCGGTACCACGCGACGCCCGGCCGGGGATCGGAACTGGGCAGCGACACACCAGCCCAGTGCCGGTCCGGGAAGCCCGGCAGATACCAACCGGACCGCTCACCGTAGAGGCCACCGTTGTTGACCGGCCCGCGCACCGGGTCGCTGGGCGTCTCGCCGCCGAGCGTGCCCTGGATACGCCAGGTGACCGCGGGCGAGGCGCCAGTGAAGGTCACCGCGGTCAGCCCGAGTGCCTGCTTGAACGCGTTGTTCGCGCCGCCGTCCTCCTGGTGTGACATCGGCCGTACCAGCACCGCGAGCACGTGGTCCCCCGCGTCCTGCCCGGCCGGCGGAATCGGCAGCGTGACCGTCGCGGCCCAGCCCTGCACGGTGGACTGGCTGGATGTGGGCGCCGGGATCTCGCCCGCGCCGAGGAACGTCCCATCCAGCCAGGCCAGGAACATGCCGACCTGGCCGGTCTGGTAGCTGATGGCGACCGACGTGGCGCCCGCCGTGCCCGACCATGAACCCCGGTACCACACATCGCCATAGTGGAAGCCGTAGTCGTCGGTGAACAGCACCGGCTGGCCAGCCGGCACCGCGGTCGCGCTGGATGAGGTGGTCTTATCGGCCAAGGCCCAGCCGCTGTCGTCGAAGCCGGGACCGGCTTCGGGATTCTCCGTCGCGTACTTCCAGCCGCCGATGACCGGCAGGGTGAGCGCTGGCGGTGCGGCCAGGGATGAGCGGGCGGCCAGGCTCCCCGCCGCTGTCCGCGAGGTGGCTACCGGCCTGCCGTTCCACATCACCACGACGGGATAACGGGGTCCCCACACCTCCAGCGGTGCGGCTGCCGTCGTGTCACCGGTGAGTTCGAGAACCGGCCCGCGCTGGCTGGCTGAGCGGACGAGTTCCGGGCCGCTGATAATCACCGGTCCGGTGTCAGTGTCAAGCCGCCAGAACGTCGCCGCCGCGTCGTCGTCGATCAGCAGCAGGAGCAGTGGCCGGGCCGTCCCGCCCGGGTCGACGCGCACCTGGGTGACGCCGGTGTGGGTGTAGCTGAGCAGCAGGTCGCCGGTGGCCGCGTCCCACGACGAGGTCACCGGCGAGCCGGCCAGAACCGTGACGGCGGGACCGGCCGCCGCGGCCGGGTAGCGCAGCACCGTCTCGCCGTCATCCCCGGGCCGGCTCGCCAGTAGCGCGATGTCCTGGTTCCCGGCTGGGGTGTGCGTCATCAGGTGGGAGGTGGTGTAGACGAGGTGGGCCGAGTCCATGCGGTACGCGGCGACGAGGACCTTCATGTCCTTGCCGTTGAGCGCCATCGTGCCGGTCTGCGGCACGGTGTATGAGCCATCCGGGGTCGTGATAGGCACCGTGAACGTGAGGTCGGTGGTGTGGTCGTTGCGGGCGAAGTAGAAGTGCGTGCCGGTGTCCGGGTTGGCCAGGTGGTAGGTCTTGACCAGCGGGTCCGAGGCGACGACGGCGTCAGCGGGATCCACTTTGGCGATGTCAGTGACGGACTGCAGGAAGTAGCCCAGCTCTTTCATGGCGGGGATCTTGGGCGTGAGCTGGCGGGCCTCGTCGATCGCGGCGCCGTAGTCGTAGGAGGTGTAGACGACGGAGGCGGGCAGCCAGCCCCACGACGTCCCGCCGAAGGTCATGTACACGCTCTGCAGCTTGATGCCGTTGGCCACGTTGGTGAGGTAGAACTGCCGCTCATAGGCCGGGCCGTCAAAGGCGCGCTCGAAGGCGTAGCCCTGGCCGTGCCAGGGCGCGCCGCCCCAGGGGTCGAAGAAGCCGCCGCCGAACTCCGCCTCGAACCCCGGTGTCGTCGGGCTGGCGCTGGCGCCGCCTTTCGCCCCGCCCGGCCCGTAGTAGCCCCAGTCCGGCGGTGCGCCGCTGGCTGACGGGTAGCCGTCGAACGCGTACAGGTAGTTGCTGTCTGGCGTGGGGAAGCTGCCCGGGGTCCAGAAGCCGTTGCGGCCCTTGTCGTTGTGGTAGATCGGCACCGTGATGCCGTCGGCGCGGGCCTTGGCGTACAGGTGGGCCAGGTAGTTGATGCCGGTAGCCCGGCCCACGTTGCTGGCGTACTCGTTCTCGATCTGGTACAGCAGCATGGTCCCGGAGCCGTCGGTCACCTGGTGCTTAGCCAGGATCGCGTCAATGGCGGTGAGCCACTGGTCGGCGGCGGCCAGGTAGACCGGGTCGTCGGTGCGGGCCACCGCGGCCGTGGCGGTGAGCCAGCCGGGGAACCCGCCGGCGTTCACTTCGGCGTTGATGTAGGGACCGGGGCGGGCCAGGACGTAGATCCCGGTGTCGGCGGCCATCCGCATGACCAGGTCCATGTCGCGGACGCCGGTGAAGTCGTAAACGCCGGACGCGGGGGAGTGGTAGCTCCAGTTGAAGTACATGCAGACCGCGTTGTAGCCGCTGGCCTTCATCTTCTGCAGGATGTCGAGCCACAGCGACGGGCTCGGCAGCCGGAACGGGTGGAATTCCCCCGACCAGACGAACAGTCTCTGGCCGCCGACCATCAGCGAATACGGGTCGAACGTGACCGCGCGCGCGGTGGCGGCCGCGCTGGTCCCGGCGGCGGGACGCAGTCCGGTCGCGGGCCCGGCCAGCGCCCGTGGCGCCGCTGACGCGGCGGCCGGGCGGGCCACCAGGCCGGCTGCCGCGGCCAGTGCGGCCCCGGTCAGCAGCCCCCGCCGGGAAAGACCTGAAGGCTGGGCCAGGCGGGGGACGGCTCCGGCCGCAGCCTCCGGGGGAGGCAGGTCGGTGGGAGATGACATCGCTGGTACTCCTCGCCCGGTGGTTCTCGGTGACCTGGCCGTGTCGGGCTGGGCCCGCAATGGCACAGCAAAGATCCGACGTCAATCTCGTAACATGCTCTCGGCGAATTGTCCAGGAGACTGGGTCTGCCGTGGTAAACGTGGCTCGCACTGATCTGGGAAAACGAGAAAATGGCTAGGCGAACGTGAAATAAGCCGTCACCAAATGGACGCGGGTATCGATGGCTAACCAGGCCGGGGTGCGGCGATCCGCGGCCGCCGTCGGCCGCCTTCCGCAGACCCTGGTCAGGGAGCCGGGCTGGCGGCCTAGCCCGGTGAGAGCACGGGCGTTACCGGGACGCCGCCGGCTGCCGTGCCCAGGTTGGCCAGGGAGACACTGCCCAGCCCCGCGGCGGCCGCGGAGTTGGCCAGGACGGCGATGGCCAGGGTGTTGCTGCCGCTGGACTTCAGGATGCCGTTCGGCAGCACGAACGTGTGCTGCGGGCCGACGTTGCTGATGTACTGACCAAGGTTCCACCCGTTGAGGAAGATCTGCGCCCGGTAGGGTTTCGCCGCCGTGTCGGTGATGGTCAGGCCGAGCGATGCGTCCACGGTGGCCGGGATGCTCAGCGAGAACGTCGTCCGGTACCAGGAGACTCCCGGGCGGGTGTCCGGATGGGGCAGCGACACGGCCGTCCAGGCCGAGTCCGCGAAGCTGGGCAGGTGCCAGCCGGACCGCTCTCCGAACAGGCCGCCGTTGTTGACCGGCCCACGGACCGGGTCGCTGAGCGTCTCGCCGCCGAGCGTGCCCTGGATGCGCCAGGTGACCTTCGGCGCGGCGCCGGTGAAGGTCACCGCGGTCAGCCCGAGCGCCTGCTTGAACGCGTTGTTCGCGCCGCCGTCCTCCTGGTGCGACATCGGCCGGACCAGGACCGCGAGAACATGGCTTCCGCTGCCCTGCAGGGCAGCCGGGATGGCCAGCTTCACCGTCGCGGTGAAAACCTGCGCGGTGGACTGGCTGGAGGTGGGGGTCGGCATCTCGCCCGCGCCGAGGAATGTCCCGTCCAGCCAGGCCAGGAACATGCCGACCTGGCCGGTCTGGTAGCTGATGCTGACCGCCGTGGCGCCGGCCGTGCCGGAGTACTTGCCCCGGTACCAGACGTCGCCGTAGTGGAAGCCGTAGTCGTCCACGAAAAGCACCGGCTGGCCGGCTGGCACCGCGGTGGCGCTGTGCGAGGTGGTCTTGTTGGCCAGCGCCCACGAGCTGTCGGCGAAGGCGGCCGCCGACTCGGGGTTCTCGGTGGCGTACTTCCAGCCGGTCAGGGTGGGCAGGGTGACCGCGGGGGGCGCGGCCAGCGAAGCGTTCGCCGCCAGACTGCCCGCGGTCGTCTTCGAGGTGGCTACCGCCGCGCCGTTCCAGGTCACCGCCGTGACCTGGGCCGGTGCCCATATTTCCAGCGGCGCGGCCACGGTGGTGTCCCCGGTGAGCGCGAGGGCCGCCCCGGTGACGGCGGCCGAGCGGACCAGTTCCGGGCCGCTCACGATGACCGTCCCGGCGCTGGTGGCGAACTGCCAGAACACCGCGGCCGCGGTGTCGTCGCCGAGCAGCAGGAGCAGCGGCGGGGTCGTCCCGCCCGGGGTAACCCGCACCCGGCTGACGCCGCTGTGGGTGTAGCTGAGCAGCAGGTCACCGGTCGCCGCTTTCCAGGACGAGGTCACCCCTGAGCCGGCCAGCACCGTGACGGCCGGCCCGGACGCGGCGGCCGGGTAGCGCAGCACCGTCTCGCCGTGGTCCCCAGGCCGGCTGACCAGCAGCGCGACGTCCTGGGTGCCCACCGGTGCGTGCGTCATCAGGTGGGAGGTGGTGTAGACGAGGTGGGCCGAGTCCATGCGGTACGCGGCGACGAGGACCTTCATGTCCTTGCCGTTGAGCGCCATCGTGCCGGTCTGCGGCACGGTGTAGCTGCCGTCCGGGGTGGCGACGGGGAGGGTGAAGGTGAGATTGGCGGTCTGGTCGTTGCGGACGAAGTAGAAGTGCGTGCCGGTGTCCGGGTTGGCCAGGTGGTAGGTCTTGACCGACGTGTTCGACGCGGCGACCGCGGCGGCCTTGGCCACCTTGGTGATGTCGGCGACAGCGGCCAGGAAGTAGCCCATCTCCTTCATGGCCGGGATCTTCGCGGTGAGCTGGCGGGCCTCGCTGATGGCCGCGCCGTAGTCGTAGGACGTGTAGACGAGGGAGGCGGGCAGCCAGCCCCATGACGTGCCGCCGAAGGTCATGTAGACGTTCTGCAGCTTGATGCCGTTGGCCACGTTGGTGAGGTAGAACTGCCGCTCATAGGCCGGCCCGTCAACCGTGCGCTCGAATGCGTAGCCCTGGCCGGACCAGGGGGCGCCCCCCCACGGGTCGAACCAGCCCCCGCCGAACTCGGCCTCGAACCCCGGTGTGGTCGGGCTAGCGCTGGCGCCGCCCGTGGCGCCGCCGGTCCCGTAGTAGCCCCAGTCCGGCGGTGCGCCGCTGGCTGAGGGGTAGCCGTCGAAGGCGTACAGGTAGTTGCCGTCACCGGTGGTGAAGCTGCCGGGAACCCAGTCGCCGTTGCGGCCCTTGTCGTTGTGGTAGATCGGCACCGTGATGCCGTCGGCGCGGGCCTTGGCGTACAGGTGGGCCAGGTAGTTGATGCCGGTCGAGCTGCCGATGAAGCTGGCGTACTCGTTCTCGATCTGGTACAGCAGCATGGTCCCGGAGCCGT